>ENA-ORXD01000054-ORXD01000054.1-sediment-metagenome-genome-assembly--contig:-NODE-54-length-214191-cov-12.574530_pt1 | contig 214191 bp, 194 predicted proteins | sample MGYA00237862_ERZ511471 | MGnify/ENA metagenome assembly ERZ511471 | reverse complement strand
ACACAGCAGTTAAGCTCTCTCGTGCCGACAATACTTGGCTGGTAACGGCCCGGAAAGATAGGTCTCCGCCGGATCATATTCCTCAATAGCTCAGTTGGTAGAGCATGCGGCTGTTAACCGCAGGGTCGTAGGTTCGAGTCCTACTTGAGGAGCCAGCATCAGAGCCAGTAGCGATACTGGCTCTTTTGTTTGTCCAAAAAGGGACCGGGTCTCAATATCGAAAACCGATATTGAGACCCGGTCCCTTTTTCGGCAAGCTGGACATTCCCTGCAATGTCAGGCATAATCGACCAGTATCTATTGCCATAGGTTCCGGGAGCAGCCCCTTGCGATCATGCGAGCCAGGTCTACCGTTCAACCTAAATCAAGCCGGTGACACGTTTCACCCAAGCACAGGAGGAATCCCAATGAAAAGAAGTCCCTTGTTCCTGACCCAGGCTGCGGTCATTGCTGCAGCCTATGTTGTTCTGACGTTGCCGTTTGCCCAGTTTGCTTTTGGCATGATCCAGTTTCGCCTGGCGGAAGCATTGACCGTTCTGGCAGCCATGACCCCGGCTGCCATTCCCGGTCTTTTTCTTGGTTGTTTTCTGGCCAATACGTTGAATCCGATGTCCCTCGGACCTGTTGACATCATTCTTGGCAGTCTGGCTACTTTAATCTCGGCCGTCGTTACCTGGAAGTTATCCCGAGTATTGGTAAAAAATGCGACCTTGAATGCGGCTCGCCAAGTGCTGGTCATTTTCCCAGGTGTCATCTTCAACGCCCTGATTGTCGGTACCTATCTACCCTTCTTACTCAGTGAGGGAGAACCGGTCACAGTTGCGATGATTGCTTCTTTTGTCGGCTGGATTTTCCTGTCCCAGACGGTTGTGATCTATTTGATCGGCTGGCCACTCTGGACAGGCCTGAGGAAAACAAAAATTGTCCGAATCCCCTAAATAGACCACTCTGGCAGATTTGCACGCTAAGATCCTGCCAGTTGATGTTCAGGAGAAGACCATGCCCCATTATTTTGATCAAAATCCCCAGTCAGAAAGCCAAGTCCGGTCCTTTCAGACACGGATCCATGGCATCGATTTCGAATTTACCACCGACAGTGGTGTCTTTTCGCGCAATCGGATGGACTTCGGAACTGAACTTCTGATCGAAACAGCCATCAAGGATCAGCAGAAACTGAATGGAAGGCTGGTTGACCTGGGCTGTGGGTATGGTCCGGTTGGGATTATCATGAAAAGGGCCTTCCCATCCCTGGACGTCATCCTTTGCGATATCAATTCTCGCGCCCTGGGTTTGGCCAGGAAAAATGCCCGGGCCAATCATGTTGCCTATTTGCAGATCGTGCAGTCTGATGCTCTGGCTGCAGTCGAGGGACCTCTGGACTATGTGTTGACCAACCCTCCGATTCGAGCTGGCAAAACGGTTGTCCACCGCTTCTTCTTGGAAGCGTGGGAAAAACTCAAGCAAGGCGGGTTGCTCTACGTTGTAATCCAGAAAAAGCAGGGTGCACCATCGGCGCTTGGCAAAATCAAGGAACTGTTTGGCGATGCTGAGGTCATTGAACACTCTGCAGGATACTGGATCATCCGAGCCAGAAAGCAATAATGGACATATGACAGAAAAATCGCTTTTCTGATTGCCTGCAATGTGGTAACGTATTATGGTATTTTCTATTCCAGAAAGGTTGTGTCATTTATGTCCTCATGTAGTACGTGCTCCAGTAAATCCAGCTGTTCCTCGGCCACGGAAGGTGGTTCCTGCTCGACCGGAACCCCGACGACCAGTGCCCCGATGCAGGCTGATCTGCATGAATTATCTATTGTCCGCAGCGTCATTGGTGTCGCCAGTGGCAAGGGCGGTGTTGGTAAATCGATGGTGACCACTCTGCTGGCGGCCAATCTGGCCAGGAAAGGCCTTCGGGTTGGTATTCTCGATGCGGATATCACAGGTCCTTCGATTCCCAAGGCCTTTGGCCTTGAAGAACGCCTGCAGGGTTTTGATGGCGGCATTTTCCCGTCCAAGACGCTGCAGCTGGGGATCCGGATCGTATCGATCAACTTGATGCTGGATGACCCGGAAGCACCTGTCCTGTGGCGCGGGCCGATCGTCTCCGGCCTGGTCAAGCAGTTTTACACCGACGTGCTCTGGGACCAGATGGATGTCCTGCTTCTGGACATGCCGCCGGGTACCGGTGACGTGCCACTGACTGTCTTCCAGTCGATTCCACTGGATGGGATCGTTGTCGTTTCGACACCCCAGGACCTGGTCTCCCTGATCGTCAAAAAAGCCCGCACCATGGCGACGATGATGAATGTCAACGTGCTTGGTTTCGTCGAAAATATGAGCTTTATCAAATGCCCCTCCTGCGATCTGGAGCATCAGGTTTTCGGCCCTGGCAAGACACGTGAAGCTGCAGCGGAACTCGGTGTCCCCCTGCTGGACCGTGTGCCGCTTGATCCCAAAATCACCGAGGCGATCGACGCAGGCCAAATCGAATCATTCGACAATGACTATTTGAGTGGTGCCATCGCAGCCATCGAATCCATTCTGCAGGACAAGCCTGAACTGCCGATGCGCCTTGGGCATGACTGATTCCCATCAGGTCAGAAACCCGTTGCGGCATTGGCTAGCCCGTCTCCTGGTGCCAGTCCTGCTCATCGGGGCCTTAGTCACCGGGATTCTGCTGCTCTCAGCCTGTGGCAACAAATCTCCCGTCGGGTCAATCGATGATACTGCCAGCCTCAGTGTCCTGAGCTTTGAAACCATCGACCAGGAAACAGCCGGCATCGTCTACCGCAAAATCGAGGATTTCCCGGCTTTCATCGCCCAAGCCAAGGTGCCGATCCTGCTGGTTTTCCATGCCCCGATGGACCCTGTCAACACCCGGGTCATTCCCCGGATTGAGCAGCTGGCCGATGATTACCAAGGTCAGCTGGCCATTGTCTGGATTGATGCAACGGCCGAGACCAAACTGGCCAGTGATTTTCAGGTCGACCAGTTACCCCAGTTCACCATGCTGGTTGATGCTGCCATCAAACGATCTCTAATCGGATATGGCGAAAACGGCAAGGCACAGTTGGACCAGCTGGTCAAAACCTACATGAATCCTTGAGCTAATAGATATCTGACGAAAAAGGTGCGCGCCACGCACCTTTTTTTTTATCCTGTGTTCGGTTAGAGTGGAAATGAGACATGAAACCAAACAGAGGAGGCATGAGCGATGGATGACCGAGTAATGCAGATTGCTGCCCGCTTGCGGGCTTTGCGTGAGGACAGTGGAAACTCTGTGGAATCCCTGGCCCGGGCGACTGGGGTTTCCGCAGATCTGTGTCGCCAGATCGAAAGCGGCCAGATCGACATCGGTTTTTCTTTTTTATACAAGGCGGCAGAATTCCTGAAAGTCGACCTGACGGAGTTACTGACTGGCGAACCGGCGCGTCTGGAAGGCTATGCCATTGTCCGGAAAGGCGAAGGTCTGCCGATCGATCGCCGGCGTGGATTCTCCTACCGCAACCTGGCTTACCGGTTCAAAGACCGCAAGATTGAGCCCTTCCTGGTCACAGCTCCCTATGAGACCGGGGCAGAGGCTGCCAACATCGAGCTCAATACTCATGTTGGCCAGGAAATGGACCAAGTTTTGTCCGGCAGCCTGAAAATCCAGATCGGTCCGCATGTGGAGATCTTGAACGAGGGCGATACCATCTATTATGATTCCAGCCTGCCTCATGGCATGGTCGCCATCGACAATATGCCCTGCCAATTCCTGGCGATTGTTGTCCGTCCCTAACTGAGACACATACAAGAACCTGGTCAAAATGACTGGGAATGCATTGAAACAGGAGTTTTAGCCATGCTGCATCTTTATCAGCGCTATCTCGATGAAACGGTCGATGCCAACGGCGTCGTCACAGATTACCAGCTCAAAGTGCCAGGCCCCTTCAATTTCGCCTACGACGTTGTCGATGCCATTGCCACAGCTGAGCCCAATCGCCGGGCGATGCACTGGTGCAATGAGACCGGAGAGGCCAGGACGTTCACCTTTGCTGAGTTGAAAGAGCAAAGTGATCGGGCTGCAGCTTTTTTCCAGTCGCTGGGACTGGGAAAAGGTGATCCCGTCATGTTGATTTTGAAGCGACATTACGAATTCTGGATCGCCATCCTGGCTTTGCACAAGATCGGATCCGTGGCGATTCCAGCGACCAACCAGCTACAGGTCAAGGATCTGACCTACCGCTACCAGGCGGCTGATATCAAAGCCGTCATCTGCACCGGCGAGGGAGAGATCGCTGCGCATGTCGATGAAGCTGCAACTCTGACTGGCCAGGAGCTGATCCGGGTGATGGTGCATGGCAGCCGGGATGGCTGGTTGTCTTTCCAGGTCGGTCTGGACCAGAGCAAACCCTTTGTCCGGCCCACAGGAGACGCGGCACCGGGCAACGAGGACATGATGCTGCTCTACTTCACCTCAGGTACGACCGGTATGCCGAAAATGGTCACCCACGACTTCACCTACCCGATTGGCCACATCCCGACCGCCCGCTACTGGCACCGGGTTGATCCGGACGGCCTGCACCTGACGGTTGCAGACACCGGCTGGGCCAAGTCCGCCTGGGGCAAGATCTATGGACAGTGGCTGATGGAAGCCGGTGTCTATGTCTATGATTACGACAAATTCGTCCCGCGGGCCTTGTTGACCAGACTCCAGGACGATCACGTCACGACTTTCTGCGCACCGCCGACCCTGTATCGGTTCCTGATCAAGGAAGACCTGGCCCAGTATGACCTCTCGCACCTCCAGCACTGCACGATCGCGGGCGAAGCCCTCAATCCGGAGGTCTACGAACAGTTCCTCAAGGCGACCGGTCTCGAGCTCAAGGAAGGCTACGGCCAGACCGAGATGACGCTAGCTGTGGTGACCAATTACTGGATGAAGACCAAGCCCGGTTCGATGGGCAAGCCCTCACCGGTCTACAACATTGTGCTGCTCGATGACGAGAGCAGGGAAGTGGACCCAGGCCAGTCTGGCGAGATTTGCATCCGGATCGAACCGGACACCCTGCCCGGCATGTTCCGCGGCTATTTCCGCGATCCCGAGCTGACCGCGAGAGTCTGGCATGACGGTGTCTACCATACGGGCGACCTGGCCTGGCAGGATGAAGAAGGCTATCTCTGGTTTGTTGGCCGGGCCGATGACATCATCAAAAGCTCCGGCTACCGGATCGGGCCTTTCGAGGTTGAAAGTGTCCTGATGGAACACCCGGCCGTTCTCGAATGCGCGATCACAGGCGTACCGGATCCTGACCGTGGTCAGGTGGTCAAGGCTACGGTAGTCCTGGCCCGCGGCTATGCACCCAGCGGTGCTCTGAAAATTGAACTGCAGAATTACGTCAAAACGCACACTGCGCCTTATAAATACCCGCGTATCCTGGAGTTTGTCACTGAACTGCCAAAAACTATCAGCGGCAAAATCCGCCGGGTCGAGATCCGTCAGGGAAAATCGACCGGGCCAGAGGCTCCGGAGACGGATGACTGACCATGGCATATGAGTATAGAAGCACGATCGGACAGGACAGTCACCGCTTTATCGACCGCTTGCCCCGGGCTGCCACTGCAGAGGAATTGCAGCGGCCCCTGCTTCTGGGTGGTGTTGAGATCTCGTCCGCTGTGGGTCTTTCCGGCAACAGCGATGCCGATGTCATCCTCCATGCCCTGACCAATGCCGTGTCCGGACTGACCGGTGTGAACATCCTCGGCAAAATCAGCGACCAGATGTGCCTGGAACAGGGGATCACTGACAGCAGGGCATATTTGGCCCGGGCCTTGACGGATCTGGGCGATTGGAAAATCATCCATCTGTCTTTCACCATCGAAGGCAAGCGGCCACATTTGTCGGCCTGGATCGAACCGATGCGCGAAGCGATCGCCCAGCTTGTGGGCATCAAGCCGCGCGACATTGGCATCACCGCAACGACCGGCGAGGGCCTGACGGATTTTGGCCGCGGCGATGGATTGCAGGTGTTTTGCATCCTGACCGCCAGGCGACAGCAAACACAAAAGCAATAAGTTTCGATCGTAAAGATATAAATAGAATATTTTACGGATGCAACTGTAAATTTGTTGTCCCTGCGATCGCTTCACCGATCACCAGGTCTTCCGGTGTGGTCATCTTGATGTTAGTGTAGTCGCCAGCCACCAACCAGGTTGGCTGGCCGACTGCTTCCATGGCTGCCAGATCATCCGTGACCTGGCGGCCATCTTTTTCGAGTTGCTCGTAGGCTGAGAGAAGCTGGGTGAAAAAGGCTCCCTGGGGTGTCTGCATGGCCCACAGCCTGCTGCGGTCCAGAGTCTGATCGATCCTGCCGTCCGGACTGGCGACCTTGATTGTGTCCTTGACCGGTACGGCGGCACCACATGCGCTGCCCTTTTCGGCGATGGCAGCGATGCAGCGGTCCAGGATCGCGTCCGTGACGAAACAGCGCGCCCCATCATGAACGAGAACCATCCCGGAGGTTGCATCCGGACGCATGACCTGGAGTTTGCGCAAGCCAGAAAGCACCGATGCCTGGCGCGTTTCTCCGCCATCGGCCAGGGCAACCAGCTTGCGCAAGTCAAAGCGCTGGATGAGAAGGGCAATGGCTTCGCTTTCCTCGGTTGCTGTCACAACCACATATCCTGCCACTTGGCTATTCATCTCAAAAGCCAGTAACGTCCGGATGATCAGGGGCAAGCCACCGACTTCGAGAAATTGCTTGTTGTGGCCCACACCCATCCGACTGCCACTGCCAGCAGCTGGAATGACCACATAGACGGGCACGTGTTGGTTAGACGGTATGTTTGGCAAGGCTTGTCCGCTCATGGTGGGGTACCTCCATCATTCAAACAAAATATCGAGGGCTTCCGTCATCCGGTCGATGTAGTATATCTCGCACGAGTCGGGCAGCTGGACCTTGGCCAGGCCCGTGCGATTGCTGGCTGGGACCAGGAAATGGTCAAACCCCAGCCGGCTGGACTCGGAGATCCGGCGATCGAGCTGGCTGACCGCCCGCACCTCGCCCGCCAGGCCGATCTCGCCAAGAATGATCGATTGTGCTTTGACTGGCCGGTTCTTGACGCTCGAGATGACCGCGCTGACGATGGCCAGGTCAGCCGCCGTTTCAGCAATCTTCAGGCCGCCTACCACGTTGATGTAGGCATCGAGATTGCCAAGGCCCAGACCGAGCTTTTTTTCAACGACGGCCAGCAGCATGGAGAGACGGTTGCGCTCGATGCCCTGAGCCATGCGCAAAGGGGTCGCGTAGGTGGTTTCATTGAGCAAAGCCTGCAGCTCGACCAGCAGGGGCCGTGTGCCCTCGAGGCAGGCTGTGATCACCGATCCTGGAACAGAAAGGGGCCGGCCATTGAGCAGGGCTTCCGAGGCATTGGCAACACAGGTCAAACCAGCATCGCTCATTTCGAAGAGCCCTAGCTCATCCGTGGCGCCGAAACGATTCTTGACCGCGCGCAGCATGCGGATGTCCTGGTGCCGTTCGCCCTCGAAATACAGGACGGTGTCCACCATATGCTCGAGCACGCGTGGTCCAGCGATTGCACCATCCTTGGTGACATGGCCGACCAGAACGATCGTGATACCCAGGTTCTTGGCCAAGCGTAAAAGACCTGCAGCAGCTTCCCGGACTTGGCTGACACTGCCAGGTGCGGAGCTGATCTCCTCGACATACAGGGTCTGGATCGAATCGACAATGGCCAGCTGGGGTCGTTTCTTTTCCAGTGCCGCGGCGACTGTCTCGAAATCTGTCGCGGCGAGGAGTTCGACCCGTTCCGCTGGCGTACCCAGACGGTCGGCACGCAGCCGGATCTGCTCCGGCGATTCCTCGCCGGATATGTAAAGCGTTTTCGTTTCTGGGGGCAAAAGGCCCAGGACCTGCAAGAGCAAGGTTGATTTGCCGATGCCAGGGTCACCACCCAGAAGGATCAGCGAACCGCGGACGAAGCCACCACCCAGCACCCGGTCGAGTTCGGAAAGGCCGCTGGACAGGCGGGTCTTGCGGTCGGCGACGACTTGGCCGAGATTGATGACCTCGGTTCGGCCAATCCCTGCAACGCCTGTCGTGTGGCCCTCATCCAGCCAGCTGGTGCGGCGCGAAGGCTTGGCACTTGCCGAGCCTGTGACCACTCTCTCCTCGACCAGTGTATTCCAGGCACCACAACCGGGACATTTGCCCAGCCAGCCACTCGTTTCGTGGCCGCATTCCGTACAAAAAAAGCGGGTCTTGGCTTTTGCCATCAGGGGATCTCCTTTGCGGGTCTTGAGTATTTTCATTATAATGGTATTGCACTCGGATAGAAAACCCATCAGGGAGGATCCGCCATATGGAACGACTGATCGAACAAGTCCTTATTGCCAACCGCGAGCTCCCAGCTCACCAGCTGGTCCTCTATACTTGGGGCAATGTCAGCGCCATCGACCGTGAACAAGGCTTGATCGCGATCAAGCCGAGCGGCATCCCCTATGAAAAGCTTCTGGCCCGCCACATTGTCGTCCTGGATCTCGAGGGCAAGGTCGTCCGCGGTACCTATCGCCCCAGCAGCGACACTGCCACTCATCTGGCTTTGTACCGCCGTTATCCCGACATTGGCGGCATCGTGCACACGCGCTCCCGCTGGGCAACGATCTGGGCCCAGGCCGAGCTGGACCTGCCAGCGTTTGGCACCAGCCACGCTGACCATTTCTACGGTACGATTCCCTGCACCCGGCCTCTGACCGCCGAGGAAATCCACACGAATTACGAAAGCAACATCGGCAAAGTCATCCTCGAGACCTTCGATGAGCGCCAGCTCGATCCCGCGACTGTACCGGCGGTTCTGGTGGCTGCCCATGGTCCCTATTCCTGGGGCCGCGATGCCGATGAGGCGGTCGTCAATGCTGTCGTCCTCGAGGAATGTGCTATGATGGCCTGGCATACCCGCATGATCCAGCCGGAGGTCCAGCCGATTCTGGGCGACCTGTTGGACAAGCATTACTTGAGAAAACATGGCAAGACTGCCTATTACGGCCAAAAACAGAAAGGCTGATCCTATGACTCCTGCCCGACCAGATATCCCGACACCATGGACGAAACACTATGACCCCTGGTTTGCACCTGCACTAGATTACCCGGACCTGACCTTGTACGAGCTGTTCCTCAAGGCAGCCAACCGCTATCCGGACTATCCGGCCCTGACGTATTTTGGCCGGAACTTCTCGTATCTGGCTGTTCACGAAAAAGTTGAAGAAGCAGCTGAGGCCCTGACTGTCCTTGGTTTCAAACCCGGCCAGGTCGCCACAATCTGCCTGCCCAATGTGCCCCAGGCCGTTGTCTTCTTTTATGCGGTCAACCGTCTCGGCGGAATCTGCAACATGGTCCATCCCCTGTCACCTCCGGAAGAATTGCGGCATTTCCTGCGCACCGCCGGATCGGAGTATCTGATCATTCTCGATGCCCTGCTGCCTAAGCAATTAGACATGCTGTCCCAGGCAGGAATGCGCAAAGTCATTGCCTGTTCTGTGGCCGATGACATGAAACCATTGACCCGTTTCCTTTTCAAACTGACTAAGGGTCGCAAGATCAAACCGGTCCCCAACAACTCGACCTATATCCAGTGGCAGGACTTCCTTGTCCTGGGTCAGCGTGACCCAGCCCAAGTCTTTGCCGACCGCAAACCTTATGAGCGGATGATCGATCCCAAGGCTTGCGCCGTCTACCTGCACAGCGGTGGGACGACCGGCGAACCGAAGACGATCATGCTGTCCTCGTTCAATTTCAATGCTCTGGCGATCCAGGGTCCGCAAATTATCGGCCAGGCCAACGATGCATCGTTCGATCCAAAGGGCATGGCCATGGTCATGATCCTGCCGTTGTTTCATGGCTTTGGCCTCTGCATGGGCATGCATACCATGCTGGCCAATGGCATGCGCTGCATCCTGGTGCCGCAGTTCTCGCCCGATGTTCTGGCCAAAGTCATCGTCCAGGAAAAACCTAGTTTCATTGCTGCCGTCCCGACCCTGTTCGAAGGCATTCTCCGCAACCACCACCTGAAAAACGCCGATCTTTCCTGCCTGAAGGCCGTCTTTTGCGGCGGTGACACCCTGACGGCTGATCTCAAGACTCGCTTCGACACTTTCATCCAGGCCCGCGGCGCGTCCTGCTCGCTGCGTGAAGGCTATGGCCTGACTGAGACAGTTACGGTCTGTGCCGTCAATCCCCAGCTCGAAGCCCGGGCCGAAACCGTCGGCCTCCCCCTGTCTGATGTCCTGATGAAAGTCATCGACCCCCAGACGCTGGCCACCGTGCCCAACGGTCAGGATGGCGAATTTTGCATCCATGCCCCGACCCGGATGATCGGCTATCTCCATGACGAAGCAGCCACTGCCCAGACAATCCGCACCCACGCGGACGGTCTCGACTGGGTCCACACCGGCGACTATGGCTTCATGGACGAGGATGGTTATTTCCATTTCAAGCAGCGCATGAAACGCATCCTCAAGGTCTCCGGCGTCCCCGTTTTCCCCTCCCAGGTCGAAGACGTCATCTCCAGTGTGCCCGGCGTTCGACTAGCCTGCGCCATCGGCGTCCCACATCCGTACAAAATGCAGATCGTCAAAGCCTTCGTCGTGGCGGAACATCCCCATGCCGACCACGAGCAGCTGCGCAGCCAGATCCTTCAAAAATGCGAGCAAGCCCTGATCCCCTACGCCATCCCCAAGGAGATCGAATTCCGCGACGACCTGCCGCGCACCAAGGTCGGCAAGATCGATTTCATTGAGCTCGAGCGCCAGGAACTGGCGAAAATGGAAGTCGCAAAGGGCGCGGAAAGTAAGGCTTGATCTAGTCAAAAACCACCAGAACCGCCCCTCCAAGCCGGTTGACAGCCTCCCGCCAGCCCCCTATAATAGCGATGTTACCCAACTCGGGGATATAGCTCAGCTGGGAGAGCGCTGCGTTCGCAATGCAGAGGCCAGGGGTTCGATCCCCCTTATCTCCACCAACCCTAGTACCATCTATTGATAGAATCGCTTCTGTCAGTGGGTGGTATTTTTATGCCTGGATAAGAAAATTGAAGACACCAAATGATGTTGAACTGAGACCGTTGCGTTCGATTTTTTCGAATTTACATTTGAGTAACAATCAATTGATCATTTGTAACAGATTGCGAGTATTTTTATATTCAAGCGACTGTGCATTGCTTTCAGAGTCTCAAATTTGATCTGGATTTAACAAATCAGAAGTTCGATTGTACAAAAAAAGCGTTCAATGGAGGGGATCAGCAATGCTAGAGCAAGACAGCCAAGCTGAAGATGTGCTAGATGAAGGTGAATTGGAAAAGGTTTCCGGTGGTGGAGGAAAGGAGCATTTAAACCTGAAAATTGCCCTCGCAGCTTCAATCAAACTATTTGTTACTCCTGTATGCTTCATAAATATGAGTGGGACGATCACCTCGGTGATACTGTCCTGATAGCTTGTCAACTTGGTTATTGGGACCGTGCTAATACTTGAGCAGCGCGGCGATCATGGCCTGGACAGCGGCTGCGAGCATGAAAACTGGCTGGACCAGCAGCATGCTGAGCTCGTATAACAGCGAACTGTTTTCATAGGGTTTGCCCCTGAGCCGGCGCAACAGTGCACTTAACGGGATGCCGGAGATGTTCCCCATCATCATGACGGTGATGCCGGCTTTCATGATGGCTGTATGCTGCTCACCGTAGGTTGCGACGAGACGCTCCCAGGCTTTTTGGTCAGGCTGGCCCATGGTGACAGCTACGTGCTGGGCATAAAGAATTGCAGTTGCCTCCTCGGCTTTGACAAAGGCTTTTGAACCGGAAAGAAAAGCTTCAATCTCATCTTGGCCAAATCCTTCGACCAAAGCCATCCGGGTGTGGGCGTAAGAGCAGACTTCACAGCCATTGACTTCAGTGGTTGCCAGCATCAGACGTTCGATCAGGTGAGGATCAACGGTCCTTTTCCTGCGATTCTTGACGACTGCAGGCAGTGCCAGGAATCCGTTTACAAAAGACAGGTACAACTGTCCCATGGTGTATTTCTTTTTCAGTTGATTACCAAACATGATGAATCCTTTTTGCGAAAAATGGCTGATGGGACGAATCGCCCGCTATTTCCTGACTCCCTATTGAGATTTATGCTGATTATAATAAAGTCTAATCATAAACTCTAGTTAAACGACTGTGGACAGACGCGTTGCAGGTGATTGGAAAATAGGAAGGTCTCATACATGACTTAACAGAAGAAATCTGATCCTGTGGCTAAAGAAATCCGCCGGCAACTGTTTACGGCAAGCTTGATCGGCGATGCCTGCGCACTTGGCACGCAATGGTTCTATGACCTCGACCGCGTCGACCCATTATGGAGATCAGGCCCTGATGGTGTTCCGATGAGCTTGTTTGTCATCCTGGCTCTGGGGACGGATAAGGACGGCGCCGTACATCTCGCCGAGGTCCTGCGCGAAAAAATCGCCGGTACCGCGTTTGACTCTGTCGGCCAGCTGACGGCCAGTTTCGGGGTCGCCGAACTGGCTAATGGCGAGAGTGAGCGTGAGCACTTCGAGCGGGCAGACAAAGCCCTGTATCAGGCGAAGCTCGAAGGACGCAACCAGGTTGTGGCTGCAAGCCGCTGATTCCTTTCGGTTCGCTTGTGCTTTTTTTCAGTACTCTTCGCGATTGCCGAATTCTGCGGATTCAACCCAGCTCGTTGGGCGGTCCAGCAGCGTTTCCAGGTTTTCGAACAAATCATAATGGCTTTGTTCCTGTTTGATTAAAAATAGCAAGAGCTTTTTTTCCTCTGCCTGGGTGGCAGCTTTGTGCATGGATTGATAGAGCTCGATGGATTTGAGCTCGATTTCCTTGGCTGCGCGATAAACCTCGAGCTGGTCAGCCAGATAACCGGGGTCCACTTTGAATTCGCCCAGGGTACTGAAAAGGTCTCTGGCTTCTTTTGACGGATCGCCATCCACGCCTGGATAGGAACCCTGATCCATCTGGCGCAAGAGTTCCAGATGCTTGATTTCTGCCTTGGCCAGCAAGATGAAGACGGTCTCGAGTGGGGTGCCCTGGTTGAGCTTGGCCTGCTGATGATAATACTGGTCACCATCGATTTCCAGCTGAATGGCTTGATCCATGAGTCGCATGTGCACTACCTCCTGAATAGTATGGCGTAAAGCTCTCTTTGAACGGGGTCTGTCTCAATGATGTACGTATTCCTGGAAAATCGGGTAGTCCTTGACCTTTTCAGTATGCTCCCGGAGCAGAGCGAGGTCGCTGTCGTTCAGAGGATGATCGAGGCATTCGTCGATGTGGTCGAGCATGAACTGGAAATGTTCGTTGTTGCCGGGCGGCACCAGGGTGGCGGCGCCTTTGGCCAGACCGTATTTCATGGCCGCAATGGCCAGGCGATCGTCGCCCGCGATTGGCTTGCACCAGGATTTGGGATAGGTCTTCTCTTCGTCCGGCAGCCAGCTGCGCAGGATCAGGGTTTTCATGGCCAGTAGGCCAGCCCCGGTCTGGCGGACTCGCTCGGCGATCTGGTTGCCCCAGCCGGTGTTCAGGCCCATGGCCCAATACATCGGGAAGAGGACGGTGTCGAAATCATACAAGTCCATGGCCTGGAGGGCGATTTTCTCCGAATGGGCAGAGAAGCCGATGTTGCGGATCAGGCCTTCTTTTTTAGCCCATTGGAAGGTCTCCATGGCACCGCCGGGGGCAAAAACGTTCTCGAGATCTTGCTCCGTCGTCAAGGCATGGAACTGGTAGACGTCAAAATGATCAGTTCGCAGATTTTTCAGTGAGGCCAGCAGTTCGCGCCGGGAGCCTTCAGCTGATCGTTCGCCTGTTTTACACGCCAGATGGACCGACCGGCGATAGGGCTCCAGTGCGGGTCCGAGCAGGACCTCGGCGTCCTGGTAAGATGGGGCGACATCGAAATAATTGACCTCGCGGTCAATGGCTGAGGCGACGAGAGCGTTGGCTGTTTCCTGTGGCTCATTCATATGAATGATCGCACCATAGACGACGGGTGTGACCTCTAGCCCAGTGCGGCCCAATTTGAATGTGCGCATGGCTGACCTCCTGAAAACGAGATCTGCAGATAGCTGTAACTATCATCAGTTTATCACAAGATGGTTAGTGAATCGGCTGCCTTAGAAATGTACTAAAGATCGTACAATAATGCTAACGTCACTCGAGAGCAATTGTTATCATTAAAAGTATAACAAGATTCCATCGTTGCGTTTGAGTCAATCAGCGGGACGGCCAAGCCGAAAGGAGAATTCGAGATGAAAAAAGTCAGAATGGGGATTATCGGAGTCGGTGCAGAGGGTGGCATGTATGCCAATTTCCTGATCGCCGGCAAGGTCAGCAACACGGAGCTCGCTGCACTGTGTGATGTTGATCCCAAGAAAAAGACCTTGTGTGCGGAAAAGTACCCCAATGTGCCCTTCTTTGACAACTACATCGACCTGCTCGAGAGTGGTTTGGTGGATGCCGTCTGTACCACGGTCCCGCATTACCTGCACCCGGAAATGGGGATCGAGGCCCTGAAGCGCAACATCCACGCCCTGCTGGAGAAGCCCGCTGGCGTCTACAGCAAGCAGGTCACCGAACTGCTCGATTATGCGGCAACTCGCCCGGAACTGACTTTCGGCATGATGTTCAACCAGCGCACCAATCCGCTCTACCAGCGGCTCAAGGAGATCGTCGCCAGCGGTGAGATCGGCAATATCCGTCGTTCCACCTGGATGATCACCACTTGGTGGCGTCCGCAGGCCTACTACAATCAGAGCGCCTGGCGCGCGACCTGGGGTGGTGAAGGTGGCGGTGTGCTCGTCAACCAGGCCCCGCACCAGCTTGACCTGTGGCAGTGGATCTGTGGCATGCCGACGGCCGTGACCTCCCAGCTCAAGTTTGGCTTCCAGCGCGACATCGCCGTCGAAGACGACGTGATCGCCCTGACCGAATATGCCAATGGCGCCAGCGGCGTTTTCGTCACCTGCACCCATGACCTGCTTGGCACCGACCGCTTCGAAATCCTGGGCGACAAAGGCAAAATTGTCGTCGAGGGCAGCAAAAAGGCGACAGTCCGCGTCCTGAGCAAGACTGAAAACGAAATCAACCGTGAAATGTCGGTCGAAGATGTCATCAACCTCTTCATGGGCAAAAAAGTCGACAAGTACGAGGTCAATGAATACAGCTTTGAAAACACCCAGCATCCGCTGGAACAGCATCCGCTGGTTTTTGAAAACTTCGCAGCTAACATTCTCGATGGTACACCGCTGCTGGCCCCCGGTTCCGATGGCATCCGCAGTGTCCAGTTGGCCAATGCGATGCACATGTCTGCGTTCGTCGGCCATCGCGTCGAGTTGCCGGTCGATGAAGATCTCTATCTCGCAGAACTCAACAAGCGCGTTGCCGCAGAAAAGGAAAGAGGCTGAGCATGGCACAAGGAAAAATTGGCGTTCAACTGTCGACCATCAAAGACAAAATCAAAGAACTTGGTGTCTACGAATCGATGCGTCAGCTGGCAGAAATCGGTTACCACAGTGTCGAGGTCTCACAGATTCCGACTGACCGCGCCAGTCTGACGGAGCTCAAACGGGCCTGTGCGGATTTCTCGATCGATGTCTCGGCGATGTCGGCTTATCTCGAGCTGATGCCGGGTATGGGGACAGAATCGCTGACGACCGACTTTGACAAGATCGTGGATGACTGCAAGTTTTTGGACTGTAACTTTCTGCGCATCGGGATCATCCCGTTCAACCTGATCGAAAGCAAAGACCTGGTCATCGAGTTTGCCCAGAAATGTGAAGCTGTGGCCCAGCGCCTGTCCGAGCATGGCATTGACCTGTATTACCACAACCACCACATCGAATTCATGAAGATGGACGGCGAATACGTTCTGGACATCATCAAGAATCATGCCACCCGGATGGGCTTTGAGCTCGATGTCCACTGGATCCAGCGCGGTGGTGAGGAACCGCTGAAAATCATCAAACAGTATGAGGGTCGAGTCAAGCTGCTGCACCTGAAGGATTTCCGCATCGCCAAGCTCGATGCCAGCCCCCTGGCCAAAGGTGATCTCCCGGGTTTCATGCAAGGATTCCTAGGTTTGATCGAATTTGCCGAAGTTGGCGAAGGGAGCTTGGATTTCAAGGCCATCATTGATACTGGCCTGGCATGCGGAGCCAAGTACTTTTTTGTCGAACAAGATTCGACATACGGTCGTGACGCTTTTGAAAGTCTTAGGATTTCAGCAGACAATCTGCGCAAACTGGGCTACGGCGACTGGCTCTGATCGCTGGTTTCCTGACAATCATCTCCAACATCATTCAGGCTGGGCTGTACCTCGACAGTCCGGCCTGGATTTTTTCTATAGGCAGTCGGTGTCATCTGGTAGTGGCGCCTGAACAGGCGCGAGAAATAATTCGTGTCCGTGTAGCCGACATAGGCAGCGATGCTCTGGATGCTTAGATTGGTTTTACGCAGCAGGTCGGCTGCTTCGCCCAGACGATGCTCATGGATGTAGGTTGTGATCGATTGCTGAAGCTCCTGGTTGAATACGGTTGAGAGGTAATTGGGCGAACACCCGATGGCCGACGCGATTTCCTCCACCGTCAGATTGGCGGTGAGATTGAGTTGAATGTAGTTCAAAGCTTTGCGGATCAGTAAGGACTCTGTCTTGTTTTGCAGCCGGTCCACCAGTTCGCAGTAGGTTCTGACCATGCGGATGCGCAAGCGGCCTATTTCCTGGCTCGTTCGACAGTGTTCGATCTGACGGGCGAAATCGCCTGATGCAGAATCGAGAAAAACCGGATGAACACCAGCCTGCTGGGCGGTCTTGCGCAACAGCGCGCCCAGGACAAAACAAAGGTTGCGTTCGTCGCGCAGCCGTTCTCCGGTCCGGACGTGGCGAGACCCGGTGCGCATGAGTTCAGAGAGCTGTTCCAAGGCTTCCCGGATGTTCCCGCGCGAGACCGCGGATAACATTTTGTCCTCCAGTGCATAGCTGTTCTCAATCAACTGCATATTGGCTACCTGTCCCTCTTTGGGTGGATAGGAAAGGGACGTTGCTGCCAGAGGCAAGTGATGGAAATGCTGGTAATTGACGTGAGTCGCCGGACCTTCCACCGCACTGAACAGGACCTTCAGGGCTGAGAATATTGGCAGGTCTTCACAGATAGGGATGAAATTAAGATAGTTCTGCAAGGCTGTCTGCTGGCTGTAATCCAGCTGATTGGCGACCAGAAGGGAATGGATCTGGCTCTTGTCCGGTAATCCGTTTAAATAAGGCCCACAGAGCAGGACTTCATCCCTGACTCGCAAGGCCTGGTACTGGCAGCTGAAGGGATCGGTCATTTGATACAAATCGCCCGGCTGCATCTCGGCGATCTGTTGTTCCAGAAAATGTGGCGTGGAAAAGGATGGGTTTTGCCAGCTCAAGTGCTTCTGAAGCTCGGTAATAGGGATAGCCAGAAGATACGTCCGTAGGCCAAGCAACTGCTCAATATTGGCTCTTTCCAAATCGATAAGCTCGCGCACCCGTCAGCTCCTTATGAGTCGATTTGCCCCAATTATAGCAAAAGCGGGAATCAGTAAGGGGAGGGGGTTACCCGGCTCTTTGCATAACTCTGTGAAAAGCAATTCAATGATGCAAAATTGCTTCCAACTATTTTGACCACTCTTGAACCGTTGGTGGTAGTTGCAAGGTTTGGTGTCAGATGATCTTTAGGGGTGGACCTGTTTCATGAAAACAGGCCAGACCTGCAGCCAACTCGGGTGCTCCGCAAATCTTTTATACTCACATGACTACCCTTATTGGTATCCACTGCATTTTTACATTTCTTTTACGGAATTAGATCAAAGGCCAAATAAACAATGAATGAAAACGTTGAAAATTAGGAATAGAACAACGTCAAAATTGGGAATAGAATATCAACAAAAATAGGAAATAAATCTGTTGAAATGGGTGAAAGTGATTTTCACTATCCACAAGAGGAGGACCTGTCATGAAAAAGATCGGTTTTATCGGGGTTGGTGTCATGGGCAAGTCCATGGTGCGCAATTTAATGAAGCAGGGCCATGTTGTTAGCATTTACGCCAGAAACAAGGAAAAAGTTCAGGATATTTTGAATGATGGCGCCATCTGGAGCCCGAGCATCGCCGACTGTGTTGCAAAAAAGGATGTGGTGATCACGATCGTGGGCTTCCCCCGAGACGTCGAGGAGGTCTATTTCGGGGCAAATGGCATTCTGGACACGGTCAGCTCTGGCACGTACCTGATCGATATGACTACGACCAGTCCTGAATTGGACCAGAGGATCTATGCTGTGGCCTTGGCCAAAGGTGCCCGCATGCTCGATGCGCCGGTGACCGGGGGTGACAGTGGGGCAAAAAATGCCCAATTGACCATCCTCGTGGGTGGCCAAAGGGAAGATTTTGATGCTTGCCAGGATGTTTTCACCGCCATGGGGAGCAAAATTGTCTACACCGGCTCTTCTGGCAGCGGCCAGCAGACGAAGCTGGCCAATCAGGTGGCGATCGCCGGTGCCATCGCTGGTGTTTGCGAGGCCATCACATTTGCCAAGAAAGTGGGGCTGGATCCCGCCCTGACTCTCGATGCCATATCCAGTGGAGCAGCTGGCAGTTTCCAGATGTCCTCAAACGGACCGAAAATACTCAATGGGGATTTTACACCTGGATTTTTCATCAAACATTATGTGAAGGACATGATGCTGGCCCAAGATGAGCTGGCTAAAAATGATGCAGCATTTAAGATCCTGGATGATGTTCTGGACATGTACCGGGAGCTTGAGCAACGGGGTCTGGGTGATGAAGGGACCCAGGCGCTGATCAAGTATTACCTGGACTGATCACTGCTCATCATCACTCGCTCAGCGGATCCTTGCCGCCCCTGCGGAATAATCTGCCCATGACGCCGGTGACCTTGCCTTTGCCTTGCTGGAAGGAATGGACGCTGGCGTTTTTGACGGCCTTGAGGATCGCATGAGAAATGCGCAATGAGTTTTCACCGACGATGGTGCCTAGCAACTTGAGTGCCTGGACAGATGCGGTCCGGCTGATGGTCCGGGGCTCGGTCCGGGTGGTGCTGTGGCAGTATTGCTGGGCGATGAAACCGATGCGCAGCATCAGGAGGGCATTCAGACTGCCTTCGAAAATGGAATCGGCAACAAACGAGACCACATAACTGGCCCCGGGGACCAGGGTGCTGACCGAACCGCCAAACAACGTCGTCAGGGCCGGTTCCAGCTGCTCGGCAATCAGGTCGAGATCGTCGATCTGGCGCGTCAGCAAGACCGTTGCAAAAATATTGGTGTAGAGCTTGACCAGGTCGCGAATGGACGGACGCTGGTGATAGAGCATGGTGATCTGCCAGACGAGTTTGAAGGCAGTGACAAAGACAAACAGACTGTCGAGCGAACCATTCTGGGAAACTGCAGTCGTCACAAAGACCGTAGTCGCCTGCCGCCGGATGATGATCTGGCTCTCGGCGTCGAGAATGGCCAGTGCTGCCTGGATTGATTCATCGTCAGATTTGTCCGGCGACCATTGAAAACCAGACATCCGGAGGAAACGATTGCCTCCCAGCCGTTTTTTCAAGCGGGCCAAATAGCGTGTACGAGCTGTCGGGTCGTTTTCATCAGGCAGGGGTAGGGGCTTCTCGAGACTCGACAGCAGGACGATGGTCCAGATGACTGTCGCCAGGGCCAGCAGAATGAAAAACCAGAGCAAGCCCTGGCCAAAGACTGGATGAACCTGGGTAGCCAGGTAGATCAATTGGGCAGCTTGATTGATCAGTGTGATCATGAAGGAGATCAGTAAAATCAAAGCGACCGTGAACACCAGGTTAAGATAAGGCTTTCTGTCAAAGGCCGATGGACGATCTTTTTGTTGGTCCAGGATGCCCTGTGGCTCTGGTCGCTCTACCTTTTCAGACTGTTCCATCGGTTTCCTCCAGACAATCAGGTTGTATGTCTCATTATACATCCGCAAGAAGTGTGCTTCTATTACATAACTTCCACATAAGAATTGATAAGATGAGCGCGTTGAGAAAACAACCCAAACGTTTTCGAACAAGCAAATGCGTTCGGTTCGTCCCATTGATGCAAATGGGAGCCGGGTCAGAGATTTATCAATCTATTTTGATGGAGGTCGTGTTATGGAAAAAATTGTGATCATTGGTGGTGTTGCGGCAGGTGCGACAGCGGCAGCCAAAGCGAGAAGGCTGTCGGCAGATGCCCAGATTACCATTCTGGAATCGGGTCCGGATATTTCTTTTGCCAACTGTGGCTTGCCCTACTACATTGGCGGCGATATCAAGAACCGCTCCAAGCTCATCCTGCAGAGCCCGGAGAGCTTCTACGACCAATATCAGACAGCGGTTCACATCCATACCACAGCGACCGAAATCGATCGCTCCAACCGGGTTGTCCATGCAGTTGATTCCCGCACCGGTGAGAAGAAGACCTATGAATACACCAAGCTGATCCTCGCCCAGGGCGGCCGCCCGATCGCTCCGCCAATCCCAGGTGCTGACCACGATCATGTCTTCCAGCTTTGGACCCTCGAGGACATGGACAAAATCACCTCCTTCATCGATAACAACAAACCCAAGAGCGCAGTCGTCGTCGGTGGTGGCTTCATCGGTCTCGAAATGGCCGAAGCTCTGGTCAAACGGGGCATGAAGGTCTCTGTCGTCGAGATGATGCCGCATGTCATGGCGATCATGGAAGCAGAAATCGCCGGATTCATCCAGGAAGAAATGCTTGCATTCGGTGTCAATGTCCTGACCAACAAGGCTGTGTCCGAGATTGGCCGCAGCAATGTCACGCTCAACGATGGCCAGAAAATCGATGCTGACATGGTTCTGCTCTCGATCGGTGTTCGTCCGACTCTCAAGCTGGCCCAGGAAGCCGGGCTTTCCATCGGTGAAGCTGGCGGCCTGTTGGTGGATCCGACCCTGAAAACCAGTGATGAAAACATTTTTGCGGCTGGTGACATGATCGAGCTCGAACACCGCGTTCTGGGCAAAAAAGTCCGCATTCCGCTGGCCGGTCCGGCCAACCGTCAGGGCCGTATTGCAGCCGAGAATGCTCTGGGCGGCAACCATCCTTATAAAGGCTCTACCGGCACCTCAATTGTGCGGGTTTTTGAAGCCGTCGCCGGTATCACCGGTTTGTCGTTGAAGGCTGCCCGGGCTGCTGGTTTGAATGCGGATGCAATCGTCATTCACAAGGAGCATCACACGTCCTACTATCCGGGATCCGAACAGGTTTCGGTTCTTGTTGTCTATGATCGCGACACGGGTGTCGTTCTGGGCGGCCAGACAGCTGGCTATGCCGGTGCTGACCGCAGGCTGGATGTCCTCGCCACCGCTGCAGCCGCCAAACTGACTGTGTCAGATCTGGCGGACATGGACTTTGCCTACTCGCCGCCGCTAGGAACTGCCAACGATGCCATCAATATGGCAGCCTATGCGGCTGAAAACCGGATGTCTGGTTATTCACCAGCCTTGTCTGTTTCGGAATTGGATGCTTATCTGGAAGACAAGGGCGCCCTCTGGATCGATGTCCGGGATGTATTCGCCTACGAAAAGGCCCATGTCGAAGGTGCCGTCAACATTCCGCTCGAATTGCTTGCATCCAGACTGGCAGAGCTGCCAGACCACAAGCTGATCGTTGTCTATGACAGCACCGGCAAGAAAGGCCATCAGGCTCTGCGTATGATCGCAGGTGCAGGCCTCAAACATGTCATCAACGTCAGTGGTGGCTTTGCCAGCCTGTCCGGCTATGTCCGCGCTCTGACTCCGGCCAATTTCCGCCTCGTCCTGCCTGCGCCAGAGCCGAAAAAACTGGGCGAAGCGGGTCACGAAGAAAAGCCAGCCGCTGCTGTGGTCGAAGAGAGAAAAGTCGAGTCAAATGAACCCCTGGTTGTAGACGTCAGGTCCGTGGAAGAATTTTCCTATGGTGCCTATCCGGGTGCGGTCAACATCCCTCTGGATGAACTGGAAATGCGAACGGACGAACTGGGTAAGAAAGATCGCAAGCTCATTCTCTATTGTGCCAGCGGCGGCCGCAGTTCCTATGCGGTCCAGATGCTCCGGGCCTATGGATTCACCAATCTCGAAAACGGCGGCGGTCTGATGAAGATGCTGGCCCGCGCCAAAAGAGGTTAAGGGTCAGACCTGAAAACCCCCTGTTGAATGACAAAAAACCTCCCGGATCCCATCAGGATCCGGGAGGTTTTGTTTTTTGGGGAGTGAGGTTTGCTGCAACTTCACTGGTAAATCCGGCTGCAGATGGCACAACCGGTCGGAGTATTGGCAATGCCGCCGAGGGCGGTTTCGCGAAGCTCGACTGGCATCCGGCGGCCGACTTTGTACATGGCATCGACCACCTCGTCGAAGGGGATGATGCTAGGGATGCCTGCCAGGGTGATCTCAGCGCTGATCAGGGCATTGGCTGCGCCGAGGGCGTTTCGCTTCTGACAGGGTGACTCCACCAGACCGGCAATCGGATCGCAGACCAGCCCCATGACGTTTTTCAGGGCTGTCGCAGCGGCGTCCAGTGTCTGCCGCGGTGTGCCACCGAGCGTGGATACGATACCTGCTGCCGCCATCGCTGCGGCTGAACCCGTCTCGGCCTGACAGCCGCCCTCGGCCCCAGACACAGTGGCGTTGCGGGTGATGATCAGGCCGATCGCACCGGCAACAAAGAGCGCATCGATGACCTGATCTTCGCTCCAGCCGAATTGTTCTGCCGTGGTCAGCAGGCTGCCGGGCAGGATGCCGCAGGATCCAGCCGTCGGTGCTGCCACGATCAGGCCCATCGAGGCGTTGACTTCCATGACCCCCATCGCTGCCCCGATGGCTTTAGACATCCAGGGGCCACAGACTGTAGGGCCAGCATCGAGTCGCGCTTGCATTTTCCTGGCTTCACCGCCCAAAAGCCCACCCATCGAGTGCAGCTCTTCCTTGAGGGCGCGCTCCACCGCCAAGCGCATGACATCGTAGTTTTTGCGCATTTCCGCCCGGATGGTGTCTTCACTCCAGCCAGTCAGGTCCATTTCCCGTTCGATGCAGATTTGAGCGATCGGCTTTCCAGTTTCAAGACAAAGGGTTTCCAGTTCACGGCCATTTTTGAACGTCATTTTTTCCACCTGCTTTGTTCAACGGAGGGACAAGACCAGAGCAGTCTGGATCAAGTCCGGCTTGGCCTTGATCTTGTCAACTGCAGAGTCTGAGATTTCCTCATCGGCTTCGATGATGGTGTAGGCAAAATCGCCTTTTTCTTCGCGATAGATGCGCATGAAGGCGACATTGATGCCTTCGGAAGCGATGCATTGCGTGATGTGGGCCGCGACACCGGGGACATCGCGCTGTTTGACGATCAGGGTGTAGAATTCACCGGTGAATTCCACGCGCTGGCCATTGAGCTGGACGATGCTGATGCTGCCGCCGCCGACAGATTCACCGATGACCTCGGATTGCTGCCCGTCTTCGGTAGTGATCAGCATTCTGACGGTGTTGGGATGGTAGTCTTCCCCCAGATCGGTCGGCGTAAAAACATAGGCGATGCCCTTTTCATCAGCCCTTTTGAAGGCATCGACGATGCGCGGATCCTCGGTCGAATAGCCCAGAATACCGCCCAGAAGGGCTCGGTCGGTACCATGACCGCGGTACGTCTTGGCAAAAGACCCGTGCAGGAAGAACTGGACAGCCTTGATCTTGCCATGGGCAATTTTCCGGCCGACCAGGGCGATGCGCACGGCTCCTGCTGTGTGCGAGCTGGATGGGCCGATCATGCGCGGCCCGATGACATCAAAGACACTTAGATTTTTCATAGATGCTCACCTGATGTGTGTGATGAATGTTCATGTGACAGATGTATATCGATAGTATACGAAATAACAAGAGCTGTTTGTTCGATTTTTCAGCCGTTACACCTCTTTCAATGACTGTGATCTTATTTACCTTCACTTAACCTATCGTTTACATTCACGTGTTCAACACAGAGGCGGTTTAATCTGTTCGATGTAGACACCACAATCTTGAAACCAATGAGGTGATTCCAGTGGCCATCGAAACCTTTAAACGCTATGAAAACAAATACCGGGTCGATCAAAGGACGTGGGAGATGCTGCACAGCCAGCTGCTCGCCCGAATGGAGCCTGATGCTTACAACCAGAATGGCAGGACCTATTCGATCAGTAATCTCTACTACGACACCCCGGACAGTCATCTGATCCGCACGTCCCTGCAAAAGCCGGTCTATAAGGAAAAACTCCGGCTCAGAGCGTATGGTGTGCCCGGTCTTGAGACTCAAGTCTACCTCGAGATCAAGAAAAAATACCAGGGCATCGTCAACAAGCGGCGCAGTGCCCTGATTCTGAGCGATGCCTATGACTTTGTTGCCAGTGGACAGTTGCCAGCCGAGCGATCTTTTCAAAATCAGCAGGTGCTGCGGGAAATCGCGTACCTGCTGCAACAGCATGATCTGAAGCCCAGCCTGTACCTGGCGTATGATCGACTGGCTTTTTTTGACCGGGAAGATAGGGGCCTGCGCATTTCTTATGACACCAATATTCGTTCGCGGCGCACCGATTTGCGTCTGGAATCCGGTGACCAGGGCGACTTGCTGTTGGCGCCTGGTCAGGGTTTGATTGAGATCAAAGTTGCTGGAAATATGCCCTTATGGATGGCACACCTGCTTTCGGACTACCAGATCCGGCCAACTAGTTTTTCCAAATATGGGTCCGAATATACGAAGCAGCTGAGCCAGGCGACTCCCAGATCCGCGGTTGCCTTTGCTGCCAGACAGCCCCGTACCGCTGCCATCTATCAACTGGGAAGATAAGGAGAAAATCATTCATGCTTGACTCGCTCTTTACATCTGCCACCAGCACAACAGAATCGACCTTGACGGTGGGTAATTCAATGATCGCACTGCTGGCCGCTTTTACCGTCGGTATCCTGATCAGCCTGGTCTATATGCGCACGCATAAGAACAACAACCCATCCCAGAGCTTCGCCCTGACCATTGTGATCCTGCCGGCCGTCATTTCTGTCATCATACTATTGGTTGGCAGCAACATCGCCCGGGCATTCAGTCTGGCCGGCGCGTTTTCGATCATCCGTTTCCGCAGTGTGCCGGGTGACCCAAAAGACATCGCCTATGTCCTGTTTGCCCTGGCTGCTGGGCTGGCCTGTGGTATGGGATATCTGACCTTCGGTTTCCTGTTTACCCTCGTCGTCTGCCTGGTGATGCTGATTCTGAATGCGATCAAATTCGGCCAGAGCAAGACGACTGGAAAGCTTCTGAAAATTGTGATCCCGGAAAACCTCGACTACCAGAACGCCCTCAAGGATGTCCTCAACCAGTACACGGTTTCGCACGACCTGATCAAGGTGAAAACAACTGATCTCGGTAGCCTCTATGAGCTGGTCTACCAGGTCACAACCCGCGACGACCGCAAAGAGAAAGACTTCATGGACGAACTCAGATGCCGCAATGGCAATCTCAACATCACGCTGGTCATGAACGCCCAGCCGGCTGAATATTGATACGATAAAACTAGGAGAAACCAAGATGAAACGAAGCATCATTAAAACTTTGAGCGCGTTAAGTGCGATTTTACTGATCGGCTCCACGATCGCGGGCTGCAGCACCGCCCAAGCCAGTGGCGACAACATCACGACGACGTACAGTACAACTCTGGCAGAAGATTCTGGTTCAACCTCACCTGCGAACATCGGCGAAGCTGCGGGTGACAACGTTGTGGTGAATTCGACCGAGATGGATGCATCTGAGCTTTTCAGTAGCCGGGATCTGGAACAGACGGCAGATCTATCATTGGCGATCCCTCTCAAGCTGGAAAGCGGCAGTGACTTGACTCTCAATGCTGAAGGTGTCTATCTGCTCAGTGGCAGTGGTGAGAATGTGACGATTGTCGTTGATGCTGCCGATGATGCCAAAGTCCAGATCGTCCTCGATGGTGTCACGATCACAAATGAGGATTCGCCGGCCATTTATGTGAAAACCGCTGACAAGGTCTTTGTCACAACCACGGACAGCCAGAATAGTCTGAAGGTTTCCGGGACCTTTGTGGCTGATGGGGAAACCAATCTGGACGCCGTTATCTACTCGAAGTCTGATCTGACCTTGAACGGAACGGGCTCGCTGGAACTTGTCTCAGCCACCGGCAACGGCATCTCTTCCAAAGATGATCTGGTGATCACAGGCGGCGTGTACACCATCACAACTGCGGCTGATGGTCTGGAAGCCAATGATGCCATCCTGATTTCGAATGGAACTCTCAGCATTGAGTCCGGCAAGGATGCCCTGCATAGCGAAAACGCTGACGATGCCTCCCTGGGCTATATCGTGATTGAAAATGGCACGCTGAACATCTCCGCAACGGATGACGGGATTCGCGGCAACAGCTTCGTCCAGATCGATGGCGGTACGATTGAAATCGCCACGTGCAGGGAAGGGATCGAGGCCAACAATGTTATCATCAATGACGGCCAGATCACCATCAATTCCCAGGATGATGGCATCAATGCGACCCAAAAAGTCAGCGCAGATGTCTCAATCGTGGTCAATGGCGGCACCATCAGCATCCGCATGGCCAGCGGTGACACCGATGCCTTCGATTCCAACGGCACGATCATCATCAATGGTGGCACGATTACAGTTGAAGCCCAGTCAGCCTTTGATTCCAACGGCACAGCGTCCCTGAACGGCGGCACGGTTACGGTCAATGGCCAAGTCATCACACAGATCACTCAGTCGCAACCCGGCGGCCCCGGAGGATTTGGCGGTGGCGGGGGCGGAAAGATCAGACGATGAGCAATTTCACAGGTACCTGAACATATCCCCGGCAGAAATGAAGGTGATGGGCAGCTCGGCACTGACGAGTGGCCTCAGCCATTCCACGGCCCACCGCAGCCCGGCTTCTTCCAGCAGGAAGTGGCCGGGCAAAATCATGCCCTTGTTCTTGCCCAGCATGGCAGCATCTCGGATGTACAGTGGCAAGGTCCATTCGACTATTTCACCCGGGATGACGACATCACAATCCCAGATTGCAATAACCTGATCATTCGTGCTCCAATTTGTCTCTTGACTGGGTAACAGATGGCCGACAAAACCGACCGTCGATACTATTGCATTGAGGTTGCCGATCAGGCGGATTGTTTCAAGGCCCAAAGCCTGCTTGATCTGTCTGGCCAAATCCCCCAGTGTCGTTTCAGGCAACTGGAAGCGATATTCAAGTCTGTCACTAGGAACTTGGTACTCGCTCCAGCCTAATTGCCTGAATACATAATGAAAAATGGCATCGGGCTTTTGGGCGTGCATGTGATCGTGGTCGCGGAAGATGACGATCCCATGGTCTGTGATCAATTTGAGTTTCTCTTCATACACATCATTTCCTGCCAGCCAGTCACAGACATCGTCATAACCGCTGTAAAAGGTGGGTTCATGAACGAAGATGAAATTGGCGCCTAAATCAACCGCCTTCTGGATAATCTCGATCGTTGGTGCAATGGATATGAGGATTCCGGTGCATTCGACGTCTGGATTGCTGCCGATGACGACATCACACGTCTTCTGGCTGCCAATGTCGGGGTGATATGCGAGAATCTGGTCGATGATGGTGCGGATTGTCATACCGTCTGGCTCCGATCCAAGGTTTTGTGGTTGTTGGCAACTCCAATTTCCTTTTCCAGTTTACTTCATTTCCGCATCAAATCTCTATAATGAACTATTTAAAAGTAGGAGGTGCTTCGATGACGGGTTTTTCACTGGCTCAATGCATTCGTGAATGCGGCCATGTCGGCCGGGAACTGGCAGCTTGCATCCAGATGATGCTGTTGACTTGAAGTGAACTCCAAGGGGTAGACTGATCTTAGCTGAATTTCAAGCAGAGGAGGAACCCTATGGAATACATGAATCTTGGTCAAACGGACATCAATGTATCGCGCCTGTGTGTGGGCTGTATGAGTTTCGGAGATCCGGCCAGCAATTTTCATGCCTGGACGTTGAACACGGATGAGAGCGAATCGCTGATCAAGCATGCGCTGGATCTGGGGATCAATTTTTTCGATACGGCCAATGTCTATTCTGCCGGAACGAGTGAAGAATACCTGGGCCGGGCGATTCGTAAGCATGTTGCCCGGGACCAGGTCGTCCTGGCGACCAAGGCCAAGTATTTTGATGACGCCGCTGGCGCTTTCCAGGTCGGATTGAGCACTGAGGAGATTGCATATTTAGAAGAACCTTATGTCCCGCACAAGATCGTCGGGGCACTTTAAGATTGGACGTGACCGTGAAATCAGCTATACTGGTTGGGAATTTGAAATCTGATTGGAGTATCTGTATCCGTGAAAAATTTCCTCGTTCGTTTCATCAGCCTGATCTGGGGTCTTTTCTTATTTGCGCTCGGCATCGTCCTGACCATGAAGGCAAATATTGGGTATGCGCCCTGGGATGTTCTGCACAGCGGCCTGAGTGAACGCATTGGGATATCGTTTGGCGCCGTTTCGATCTTGATTGGCCTTTTGATCTGTGTCTTGGTCCTGTCGCTAGGCGAAAAACTGGGTCTTGGCACCCTGCTCAACATGGTGCTGATCGGTTCTTTCATCGATGTCTTGCTGAAAATGGATGTGATTCCCACCGCCCAGGGCTTTGTCCCAGGCTTCATCGTGATCATGCTCGGCCTGTTCATTATTGCTTTTGGTTCGTATTTCTACATCAAAGCGGGTTTCGGGGCCGGACCGCGTGATTACCTGATGATTGTGCTCCGACGCCGGACGAAACTTTCGGTCGGTGTCAGCCGTGGCCTGGTCGAGGGCACGGCTGTTCTGCTGGGCTGGCTGCTGGGCGGACCTGTTGGCGGTGGCACGGTGCTGGCTGCCTTTGGCATCAGCCTGTGTATTCAACTCGTCTTCACATGGATGAAATTTGAACCGGCCACCATTGAACATGAAACCCTGACCTTGACTTGGCAACGGTTGCGCCAGGCATTGGTTTCGGATTCTTAGGCGAATCAAGCAAGTCCGGACGGAGTTGATCATAGCGGACCAGCGTGTTGAAAAATGGCGGAAAACCTCCGTCTTTTTTTATTCAATAATTTCATATTAGTAATAATATGATAAAAATTATAATGTGATATTGACAATAGTGTGCGCAGCATAGTATATTTAAGATAGAGGAGGCGATGAAATGGACCATGATAGCGCTCTTTTTGAAAACCTGGTTTCAGAGCTCCGACGCGGCACCTTGATCCTCAGTGTTCTGGCCCTGCTGCGCGAACCTCAGTATGGCTACTCGCTTGTATCGGGACTGGAGTCACACGGGATTTCGATCGAGGCCGGCACGTTGTATCCGCTGCTGCGCCGATTGGAGAAGCAGGGGCTTTTGGACAGCGAGTGGGATGTGGACCAGTCCCGGCCACGCCGCTATTACGTTTTAAATGACTCAGGCAAGAAGGTTCTGGCTCTATTATCAGCCGAATGGCGGCGGATGACACAGGCCATTGAAGAAATGATCCAGACAGGAGGATGAAGGTTATGGAACTGATTGATCGTTATGTTTATGCTGTTGTCAAACGTCTGCCTGCTGTCCAACGGGCCGATATTGAGAAGGAACTGCGCAGCTTGATCGAGGACATGACTGCAGAGACGGTCGCTGCTGGCCAACCCGAAAAAACGGCCGTCGACACAGTCCTGCGCAAATTAGGCCATCCGGCCCTGCTGGCGGCCCAGTATCGTGGTGTCGAACAGCACCTGATTGGCCCTGGGTTGTATTATCTGTATGCCCTCGTGCTCAAGATCGTCCTGCTCGCCACCGGAGGCGGCCTTTTGATCGCCATGCTCGTCAATTTACTGGTTCACGGCAGCCAGACGCCTGTGCAGACCGTCCTGGAGACGATCGGCAGCCTTTTCACCGGCTTGATCGGTGCCTTTGGCTGGGTGACTTTGATCTTTGCCGCTATTGAGCGTTACAGTCCGGAAAAAATCGATGTGGCCAAGACTGAGGCCTTTGATCCACACGATTTGCCCGAAGTTCCGCGCAAGGAGGAACGCATCCACCCGGCTGATCCGATCGCCAGCATGGTTTTCATCCTGATCGCCATGATCCTGGCCAATTTTGTCCCCCGGCTGGTCGGTTTGTATTGGACCGGCATGCCTGGTGGCCAGATGGTGCACTTGTTCAATGAGCCGGTCTACCGCCTGTATCTGCCCTTCATCCTGGCAACTCTGGGGATTGCCCTGATCAAAGAGATCGCCAAACTTGTCACCGGCCGCTGGACGATCTGGCTGACGGTTGGGGCCCTGTTGATCGATATTCCTGGCTTGATCCTCACCATCATCATGTTCAATCACCCCGGACTGTTCAATCCGGAATTCTTTACGCAGATGTTTGCCCTTACCCAGTCAACGGATCCGATGCTCTTAAGCTTGCCGATGCCGCAGTTTATAGCACGTGTCGTGATCGGCCTGGCCTTGTTCGGTTTCGTGGTGGACACGATCAAGACAGTCGTCATGGTCATCCGGAAATTGGTCAATCCATAACATATATTTCGTTAAATAAGAATTTGTCATTGGTTGCCCCTATGGATTTTTTCGATCCATAGGGGTACACTATTATTGTAGTCATTACAATTTTATACTAATTACATATTGACGTTCCTGATTTCGAATTTGGTGGTGATCACATGAAACCATCCCTCGAAGATTTGAAAAATGAATTGAAGCGTCAGAAGATCGGCCTTTCTTTTCAACGTTTGAAAGTTCTGGCTTATCTCTCCCAACATTTGGACCACCCCACAGTTGACCAGATCTATAGTTCTCTCATCGCAGAAGTCCCCAGCTTGTCCAAGACAACGGTCTATAATACTTTACGTGTTTTGCAGGATGCTGGACTGGTCAGACCGATCCATTTTGATGACTACGAAACCCGCTTTGATGTCGAAGTTGAACTACATGGCCACTTCAAATGCGACACTTGCGGCACGATCTATAATTTCCCGCTCAATCCGATCCTGCTGAATGATATTTCTTTGCCTGATTTCCAGATCAGTGATCGAACTGTCTATTTTAAAGGCATCTGCCCTACTTGCCTTTCAAATAAGAAACAAACCAGGAATGAGGAGGCTTGATTTATGGACGAAATGAACCATCCAGAGACAGGACATCCGAAAAAGGCGGTCGCCGGAGGCGGCACCTCGAACAAAGACTGGTGGCCTAACCAGCTCAACCTGAAGATCCTGCGCCAGAACTCGAGTTTGAGCAATCCTCTGGGCGAAGGATTCAAATACGCGGATGAATTCAGGAAACTCGACTTGGCTGCTGTCAAGCAAGACCTCTACGCCTTGATGAAAGAATCACAGGATTGGTGGCCGGCTGACTATGGTCATTATGGACCCCTTTTCATCCGGATGGCCTGGCACAGTGCCGGAACCTACCGCATGGGTGATGGACGCGGTGGCGCATCTGACGGCACCCAGCGCTTTCCCCCGCTCAACAGCTGGCCAGACAATGTCAACCTGGACAAGGCCCGTCGCCTGCTCTGGCCGCTCAAGAAAAAATATGGCAACAAAATTTCCTGGGCTGACCTGATGGTACTGGCTGGCAACTGCGCCATGGAATCGATGGGGTTTAAAACCTTCGGCTTCGCCGGTGGCCGTGAGGATGTCTGGGAACCGCAGGAAGATGTTTACTGGGGCACTGAGACGGAATGGCTGGGAGACAAGCGCTATTCCGGCAAACGGGATCTGGAGAATCCGCTGGCTGCAGTCCAGATGGGCTTGATCTATGTCAATCCAGAAGGCCCGAACGGCATGCCGGATGCGGTCGCCTCGGGACGCGATGTCCGGGAGACCTTTGCCCGCATGGCCATGAATGATGAAGAAACGGTTGCCCTGATTGCGGGCGGTCATACCTTCGGCAAATGCCACGGCGCCGGACCTGCGACACACGTCGGACGGGAGCCGGAGGCTGCGCCGATCGAAGAACAAGGCCTGGGCTGGAAGAGCACTTTCCGGAGTGGCAAAGGTGGGGATGCGATCGGCAGCGGACTCGAAGGTGCCTGGAAACCACGTCCGACAAAATGGGACATGGGCTATCTGGAGACCTTGTTCAAATACGACTGGAACCTGGTTAAAAGCCCGGCGGGTGCCTTCCAGTGGGTGCCATCCGATCCGGAGGCTGCTACGACGGTTGAAGACGCGCACGATCCCAACAAGCGCCATGCCCCGATGATGACCACCGCAGACCTTTCCTTGCGTTTTGACGCCACATTCAATCCAATCGCCAAACGCTACCTGGAAAACCCGGATGAATTCTACGATGCCTTTGCCCGGGCCTGGTTCAAGCTGACCCACCGGGACATGGGCCCCCGTTCCCGTTATCTGGGCCCGGAAGTGCCTGACGAAGATTTGATCTGGCAAGACCCAGTGCCGGCAGTTGACCATGCATTGGTCGATGATCAAGACATCTCCGCCCTTAAGGCTGAAATCCTGGCTTCCGGATTGACGATTGCCGAACTTGTCAGCACGGCTTGGGCCTCGGCCTCGACCTTCCGCGGTTCGGACAAGCGGGGCGGAGCCAATGGGGCCCGGATTCGTCTGGCGCCCCAGCGGAATTGGGCAGTCAATCAGCCGGAACAATTGGACAAGGTCCTGAAAGTCCTGGAAAAGATCCAGGCTGGTTTCAACAGTCGCCAAACTGGCAGCAAGAAAGTTTCCCTGGCTGACCTGATCGTGCTCGCGGGTGCTGCCGGCATCGAGCAGGCCGCCCAAAATGTGGGCCAATCGGTGGTTGTCCCCTTTGCACCTGGTCGGACGGATGCGAATGAAGAACAGACTGACGCGCAGTCCTTCTCGGTCCTGGAACCCAAAGCCGATGGTTTCCGCAATTATCTCAAAGATAAGTATTCTATATCTTCCGAAGAACTCCTGGTCGACAAGGCCCAGCTCCTGACCCTGACAGCTCCGGAAATGACTGTCCTGCTGGGCGGCCTGCGTGTTTTGGGTGCGAATTATGGCCAGTCGTCGCATGGTGTCTTCACCACGCGTCCTGGTACGCTGACGAATGACTTCTTTGTCAATTTACTCGACATGGGTACCGTCTGGAAGCCGATTTCTGAGGAAAGAGATTTCTTTGAAGGCCAGGATCGCAAGTCGGGCGAACTCAAATGGACGGCCTCGCGCGTCGATCTCATCTTCGGTTCCAATTCCGAGCTGCGTGCAATCGCCGAAGTCTACGCCAGTGATGATGCCACGGAGAAATTCACCCAGGATTTCATTGCCGCCTGGAATAAAGTCATGAATGCGGACCGGTTCGATCTGGCTTGAATAAAGTCTTATCGAAAATAAGAACAAATAAGGATTGCTGATTTTAAGATAATCTGTAATGATAAGTTAGGAATATCCCTTTGGGGAAAACCCCTGAGGAGAATTAAAATCTGGAGGAATGAATCAATGGCAGACAACAAAACGTATGACAACCTGATGGCGGCTTTTGCTGGTGAGTCCCAGGCTAACCGCAAGTATCTGGCTTACTCCAGGCAGGCTGAAAAAGATGGCAACCTGAATGCCGCCAAACTCTTCAAGGCTGCTTCGGATGCCGAAACCCTGCATGCGTTAAAGCACTTCGAAGTCGCCGGCAAAATCGGTACAACCGCCGACAACCTCAAGGACGCCGTCGCAGGTGAAACTTACGAATACAAGGATATGTACCCTGATTTTGTCAAAATTGCTGAAGAAGAAGGCAACAAAGCTGCTCTGCTTTCCTTCAACTATGCGATGAAGGCTGAAGAAGTCCACGCACGCCTCTATCAGGAAGCATTCGACACCCTCGACCAGACAGACGAAGTCTTCTACTATCTCTGCCCCATCTGCGGCAACATCGAGAAAGTCCGCCCCGGCAAATGCAGCATCTGCGGCGTTCCTGGCGAAAAGTTCATCCAGTATTAATTGAATCTGGTCCATCATCAGCTGTGAAAATGACCCATCCGGCAAAATCGTCCGGATGGGTCTTTTTCGCTATCGCACCAGGTCAAAAAACGCCTGCTCAGGAATTTCTTCGCCCAAATTCACTTTAATGAGTGAATATTCACTATTGTTATATGAATATTCATGATATACTGAATGCAACAAGTGAATTTTAATTAGCAAGGTGGTTGTTAAGGTGTACGAAAGCGAAGCTATTGAGTTTAAAGAAATAGTCAGTGAAGACATCTGCAAAGAGGTCATCGCATTTGCGAATACAAACGGTGGAACCATCTATGTTGGAATAAATAATGACGGTAGAGAAGTCGGGCTTTTAAATGTTGATGAGTCCTACACCCGACTTTCCAATCTCGTGCGCGATACAATTCTGCCCGATGTAACGATTTTCATTCAATATGAGCTGCTTGATGGGAATATCATTAAAATCAAGGTGTCAGAGGGTTCAGCCAAGCCGTATTACTTGAAACAAAAGGGAATGAAGCCTGCTGGTGTTTATATGCGCCAAGGGACATCATCTGTCCAAGCCTCGTGGGATCAAATACGCTTTCTGATCAAGAACGCCGATGGTGATACGTTCGAATCAACTCGCAGCATTCAACAAGATTTGAGCTTTTCAACAGCGGAAAATGAATTTAAACGCCGAAACATCGATTTTTCCAGTGAAAAATTCGTTTCGCTCGGTTTATGGTGTGCAGATTTGAAATTATTCACGAATTTGGCTGTGTTGATTTCTGAACAATGTATGCATTCAATTAAAGTTGCAGTGTTTGCAGATCGGGCCAATACAATATTCATCGATCGCAGGGAATTTGGTGGTTCAATCTTCAAGCACATGCATGACGCGTATGATTACCTGATGCTGAATAACAAAACAGTTTCGGAGATACATGGACTGGACCGATATGACCTGCAGGATTACCCACCTGAAGCCATACGCGAAGCGTTACTGAACGCAATTATTCATCGAGATTACAGCTACAGTGGCAGCATCATCATTAACATTAATCCTGCCCATCTGGAAATCATCAATATTGGAGGATTGTTGCCTGGTCTATCCACCCGGGATATCTTATCTGGTATTTCGCAACCGAGAAATTCAAAACTTGCGCAGATTTTCTTTCGCCTGAATCATATTGAGGCCTATGGTACTGGAATACGGAGAATATTTGATCTTTATCGTGATGAAACAGTTAAACCAGATATTGCTGTTTCTGAAAATACATTTCGCATGACCTTGCCGAATCGTAATGCTAACCGCCAGGATCTTGGGCCAGCAATGGTGGTGAAGGATCAGATTCTGACACATGAAGACGCCAAACGGTTGCCAATGAACAATTTGACGCCTCAAATGGAATTGATCATGGATCAACTTAATATAAAAGAAGCTCTAAGTGATGAAGATGTAATGGCATTGCTTCGGTTAAAACGAACCAGAACGTATCTGATTTTGAAAAAAATGAACGATCTGGGACTTATAGAAATCAAAGGCCGAGGACAGAGAAAGGTTTACATGTTGCGTTCGAAAGATCGCTAAATAACTCCCCGGGAGGGATACCTCATGGCCAATCATTGTCTGGAATGCGAGCATCATGTGTGCACCGGCAAGGTACCGATTTTCGCCGGCCTGACACCAGAAGAACAACTCGAGATCATTCGCCTGATCTTGCATGTGGCGTACGCCAAAGGGCAGACGGTCTATCGTGAAGGGGACCGTGCTGACAAGTTGCTGATTGTCACCCGTGGTTCGATCCGCCTGTTCAAAACGACCATCGAAGGCAAGGAGCAGAACCTGGACATCCTGCAGACGGGCGATTTCACCGGAGAGCTGGACTTGATGGGCGATGCCACGTACAGCCATGAAGCCATGGCCCAGGAGCCGACCGTCATCTGTGTCATCTCGCAGGACCGGATGCGCGAGCTGATCCTGAAAAACCCCCTGATCGGGTTCAAAATCATGCAGGCCATGAACCAGAAGCTGACGAACTTGCGCAGCCTCGTCCAGAGCCTGGCGACCCATGAAGGACTGCCGCGCCTGGCCCACTTGCTGTTGCAGCTCTATGAAAAAAGCGGCAGCCAGAAACGATTCGACTTGAATTTATCACGCGAGGATATTGCCAATTTCACCGGCCTGACCCGCGAAACAGTGAGCCGAAAACTGGCCCAGCTGCAGGATGAAGGAATCATCCGGCTGGGCAAATCCCGGGAAATTGAAATCCTCGATCTGGAAGCCTTGCAGAATTATTCGGCCTGAATAGATTGGCATCGGCTAGCCTGTTTTCCAGATCATCCACTGTTCCAAGATGTGATTTGAATCAAAGACTTCTCAACGAACCCCCGGTATCCTTAGATCATGAACCACATCAAATCGCCCATCGTGACGGATGGACCCGATCCAGGAGGATACCCCATGAAACAGACCATGATCACACCTGATATGCTGCTCGGCGACGTCGTGTCGCTGTTCCCACCCGCGACGCGCATGTTCAATGCGCTCGACATCGATTACTGCTGCCAGGGCCAACGCCCTCTCTCAGCTGCGCTGGCGGAAAAAGAGCTCGACACGGTAGCATTTACCGCGGATCTCAACCAGGCCTATGCCGACTACAAGACACGCACGGACCATCCGGTCGATCCCACGACCTTGTCCAACGAAGACCTGATCCAGCTGATCCTCGACCTGCACCATGCGCCGGAACGACTGCTGCTGCACGATCTTGATGAACTGATCAACAAGATCCTGGTTGTCCATTTCGAGCATGATGAACAGCTCCTGAAGGCCCTGCACCGCCAGTTTGCCCTGCTCAAAATGGACCTCGAAGAGCATTTCGCAGATGAAGAGCGTGTCCTGTTCCCGGCCATCCTGTCCGGTGCTGACACGTCTGCGATCAAAGTCCTGATCGCAGATCTCGAACAAGACCATGATGTCGCTGGTAACATCCTCAAGGCGATCAAAGCCCTGACCAACGGATACCAGCCACCGGCGTATGCCTGCCCGACCTTTGTCGTGACCTACAAGAAACTCCAGGCTTTAACCGAAGACATTTTCCTGCACATCCACAAGGAAAACAGCGTTTTATTCCCGCGTTTTGCCTGAGCTTTCGGCAAAACGGAAAGGAGACTACCATGGCTAAAACAATCACCCCGAAAGTAACCTGGGTTGGCAAGATCGACTGGGAACTCGACACCTTCCATGGCGATGAGTACTCGACTCATCATGGCTCATCCTACAATGCTTATCTGGTCCGGGACCAGAAAACAGTCCTGATCGACACCGTCTGGAAGCCCTTTGACGAAGAATTCATAGTCCAGTTGAAAAAAATCGTCGACTTGAAGACAATTGATGCCATCATCTGCAACCACAACGAGATCGACCACAGTGGAGGCCTGGTCGAACTGATGCGCGAGATTCCTGACACCCCGATCTATTGCACGGCCAATGGCGAGAAAATCCTGCGTGGCCATTACCACCAGGACTGGAACTACATCACGGTTAAGACTGGCGACAAACTCAACATCGGCGACAGCGACCTGGTCTTTATCGAAGCACCGATGCTGCATTGGCCTGACACCATGTTCACCTACATGACCGGCGAAAACATCCTGTTCAGCAACGATGGCTTCGGCCAGCATTATGCAACCGAGTCCCTGTTCAATGACCTGGCAGATCAGGGCGAACTGATGACCGAGGCGCTGAAATACTATGCCAATATCCTGACGCCATTTTCCAGCCAAGTGACTCGGAAGATCGATGAAATCCTGGCACTGGAGCTGCCCGTTGACCTGATTTGCCCCAGTCATGGCGTGATCTGGCGCGACAATCCCCTGCAGATCGTCAAAGCCTACCAGGCCTGGGCTGCCAATTACCAGGAAAACCAGATCACCCTCGTCTACGACACGATGTGGGAGTCGACCCGCAAAATGGCTGAAGCAATCGCCAGAGGCATCGAGTCGGCAGATCCAGATGTCAAAATCAAGCTGTTCAATGCAGCCCATGCCGACAAAAATGACATCATCAGCGAAGTGTTCAAGTCCAAGGCGATTCTGGTCGGTTCGCCAACCATCAATGGGGGCATTCTCCATTCCATTGCCGGCTTGCTTGAGATGATGCGCGGCCTGAAATTCAGGAACAAGAAGGCGGCAGCGTTTGGTAGTTACGGCTGGGGTGGCGAATCAGTGCGCCAGCTCAATGATGCACTGGTCAAGGGTGGATTTTCCGTCGTCAATGAGGGCATCCGCACCAACTGGGTGCCGGATGAGACAGCCTTGGCAGCTTGTGAAACATTCGGCAACGATTTTATTGACAAGATCAAATAATAATTCATATATTCATAGATATGATACGGGTCAGGTCGGGTTTGAATTCGAGATGGATTCAAATCCGGCCTTTCCGCTTCAACTCAAATCGCGCAAACAGGACAGCAGCCGCAGCTCCGCTCCAGGTCGTGAAGACAATCCCCCACCAGATGCCGGGGAGACCCAGACCAAGAGTTCGACCCAGCAGATTGAAAAGCAGGATCGGCATGGCGATCTGGCGGTACAGGCCGATCCAGACGGCATAGTGAGGTCTTTTCAGCCCTTGGAGCAGGGACAGGCAGACATTGAGAATCACATAGGCATTCAAAGCCAGGAATTCGACCCGCAGATAGGACGTCCCTTCAGCGATCACGTCCGGGTCCTGATTGAACAGGCCAATCAGCCAGGGTGCCAGAGGGTACAGCAAGGCCATGCCAATGGTCATGATCACCATGCCCAGCTTGAGAGATGTGCGATAAACCTCCCGGACCCGGTCGTATTTCCCGGCACCAGCATTTTGGCCGACCATGGCCAGCGTCGCTGTATTGAGTCCGAGCGCAGGCAGCAAGGCCAGCTGTTCGATGCGGACAGCGACCCCGTAGCCTGCTGTGGCAGCATCTGATCCAAACCGGTAGATGAACCAGTTGATCACGAAAACGCCGAGAGCGATGGTCAGCATGTTTAGGGCCGCGGGGATTCCCTGCGTCAGGATGTCGCCTGCTACGCTGAGTCTGATTTGGGATCGATCCAAGTCTTCCGACCGGAAGAGCTTGTGTTTGCTAATCTGCCAACCGAGATAGAACGTGCCCATAGCCTGGACCAGAACGGTTGCCAGGGCGACACCCATGGTACCCATCCTGGGCAAGCCCAGCCAGCCGAAGATGAACAAGGGATCCAGGATCAAGTTCAGGAAAAAGCCGATGATCAGGAAATTGCGGTAGGGGCGTGTCTGGCCGTGGGCACTCAGGATGGCATGGAAAACGGCATTGAAACCCCAGAAAAGACTGCCGGCATAAATGGTGCGAACGTAGCGGGACCCTTCACTCAGGGCAAGCTCCCGTGCTCCCAGAATATATAAAAGCCAAGGTGAACCGATGAGCCCTGCGATCGTCAGGAGCAGACTCAGGCTGACAATCAAGACAAGGCCGGTGTTTTTCAGGTTCCTGATGGAGTCCGGGTCTTTCCGCCCCAAGGCCTGGGCCATCAGGGCTGACACGCCGGTCGCAAGACCGGACAAAAGGGCATTCTGGATAAAAAAGACGGAGAACGAAGCGGACATGCCAGCCAGTGATTCAGTGCCCAGCCTTCCAGCATAAAAAGTATCGACGACATTGAACAGGGTGTTGAAAAAAAGGCCGACACTCATGGGAACTGCGATCTTCAAGAGCTGTGGACGAATCGATCCTTCGATCAAGCTGTTGCGTTCAACCATGATGACTCCTTTGCTTCAATCTGCCTGTCATAGCGGCTGATTTCATTGTAGAATGGAAGTCAGGCAAAACCAATATCAGCTGGGTCATTTCACTGCCGAATTTGCTGGTATACCCAGGGAGGATCAATTCATGTCAAATTCACAGCACGAGCATGGTGTCAAAACCAGGTCATTTTCCAAAAAGCACCGCATCGTGGCAATCACTGCCGCAGTTTTACTGGTGCTTGCTTCCAGTGCTTTTGTTTTCCTGGATCTGGGCGGTGCTGATGCCGGCCAGGTCTCTGAAACAGGCCAGACCAGTCTCGTTGCCGGGGCCAACCAGGGCGCCCCTTCAGATGGTGCGACAGGAACCTTGTTAAACCAGACCACCACAACAGCCGCCACCACTCAGGCAACATCAGCTGAAACTGAACCAACAACTGAGTCGACGACCTCTGAGTCGACAACCTCCGTACCCACTACTCAGGCAACCACAACCGCACCGGCTGAAACGACAGTCAAACCAGTTGTGACCCCCACACCCGTGCCGACCCCCAAGCCGACTCAAGCGCCAACACCAGTGACTTTGTCCGGCACGGGCAAGATCAACATCCTGCTGATCGGTTCAGATGCCCGGCTCGGCCTTGATGGTGCCCGCTCGGATTCGATGATCATGCTGACATTCGACCGCGACCGGAAACAAATCAAGTTGCTGTCGTTCATGCGCGACATGTACGTGGCCATTCCTGGACACGGCTCGACCAAGATCAATGCCGCCTTCAATTACGGTGGAGAACCTTTACTGACTGAAACCCTGCGCAACAATTTCGACGTTGCACTGGAAACCTACATCACGATCCGTTTTGAAAACTTCATCGCCGTCGTCGACCAGATCAACGGCATCGACCTCTATCTGACCCAAGCGGAGATCGACTACATCAATGCCGAAATCGGTGGTATCCCGGATGGCGAAGGGGTCAAACACCTGACAGGGGCCCAGACGTTGTCCCATACACGCAATCGTCGGGTTGGCAATGGCGATTTCACCCGGACTGCCCGCCAGCGGGCCACCATCAAGGCGATCTTCAGCCAGATCAAGAACCAGGGGGATGCGGCTACACTCGCTGGCCTGGTTGGGTATGCGATTGGCAATGTCAAGACCAATATCTCGGCTGACCAGCTCTTGAGCCTGGCCACTGAAGTCATTGGCGCCGGCGACGTTTCGTTTGCCGATGCCCGGGTACCCTTTGACGGCACATGGGAATACGCCACCAAAAGCGGCGCCAGTGTCATCGCGGTCGATTTCGCGGCCAACAAGGAGAAGATTAAGGCTTTTATCGACGGATGAGCTTCGTAAGCGTTTTAGGTTGAGCGAAATAGGCTGTTTTTGCGCAAAAAGATGCTTGATTGCTGACTTTGCGCTTGAAGACGTACCGTCTGCTACGGGATGAAGATTCCGGTCTGGCTGACATTCTGCTAGAATGTCTCTCGTATTTCAATTTTTAGAATCAGGAGTGATGACAATGAGCAGGGTATACAATTTCTCAGCAGGTCCTTCCATGCTGCCTCTCTCGGTCTTGCAAAAAGCTGCCGCAGAGATGACAGATTACCAGGGCAGTGGCATGTCCGTCATGGAGATGAGCCATCGATCCGCGGTTTATGAGAAGATCATTGCCGATGCCGAGGCTCTCGTACGCTCCGTGCTCGGTGTTCCGGACAACTATAAAGTCCTTTTCCTCCAGGGCGGTGCCAGCACCCAGTTTGCTGCGATCCCCCTCAATCTGATGACCAAAAACGGCAAAGCCGATTATGTGGTCAGTGGCATGTTCTCGAAAAAAGCCTTCGAAGAGGCCAAACGCTATGGCGATGTCAAAGTTCTGTCTTCCAGCGCTGACAAGAACTTCACATACATCCCGATGTTCAAGCCAGAAGATGTGCGGCCGGATGCGGACTATGTCCATATCTGCTACAACAACACGATTTTCGGCTCCAGATTCCCGGCGATCCCGGATACCGGTTCAGTTCCGCTGGTGGCGGATTTGTCTTCCTGCATCTTGTCTGAACCGATTGACATCTCGCGCTTTGCCCTGGTCTATGCCGGTGCCCAGAAAAACATGGGCCCGTCCGGCCTGACCCTGGTTATTGTCCGTGAAGACATGATCGGACATGAAAACCCGTTAACCCCGACCATGCTGAGCTACAAGGTCGCAGCTGATAATGACAGCATGTACAACACTCCGCCCTGCTATGCGATCTATGTTGCCAAGCTGGTTCTTGAGTGGGTGCGTGACGAGATCGGCGGCCTCGAAGCCATGGCCGAGATCAACCATCGCAAGGCGCAAAAGCTGTACGACTACATCGATTCGTCGAAGGTGTTCAAGGCTCCAGTCGAAAAGGGTTCGCGTTCGATCATGAATGTCCCCTTTGTCACCGGTGATGATGAATTGGATAAGAAATTCTGCAAATCTGCGGAAAAGGCCGGATTTGTCAACATCAAAGGCCATCGCAGTGTAGGCGGCATGCGTGCCTCAATCTACAACGCCATGCCGGAAGAAGGCGTCGACGCTTTAATTGAATTCATGCGGGAGTTTGAACAGAATGTATAAGATCAAGACACTCAACAAAATCGCAGCTGTCGGCACCCGTCAATTCGACAAGAGCAAATACGAGGTTTCCAGCACAGTGGAGGATCCGGATGCGATCCTGGTCCGCTCGGCCAACATGCTGGACATGGAACTTGCCCCCAACCTCAAGGCTATTGCCCGGGCCGGTGCCGGCGTCAACAACATCCCGGTGGACTTGTGCTCCCAGAAAGGCATTATCGTTTTCAATACACCTGGGGCCAATGCCAATGCGGTCAAGGAACTGGCCATTGCAGCGCTTTTGATGTCCTCTCGTGATCTGGTTGGCGGGGTCAACTGGGTGCGAACCTTGCCGGAAGGCACGGATATTGCCAAAGAGGTCGAAAGTGGCAAGAAAGCGTTCGTTGGTCCGGAAATCTATGGTAAGAAACTGGGTGTTTTCGGCCTCGGCGCCATCGGTGCCATGGTGGCCAACACAGCCAATGAACTTGGCATGGATGTCTATGGCTATGATCCCTACATCACCGTCGACAATGCCTGGATGCTCAGCCGTGGGGTCAAGCGGGCAGCAGATGCCAAACACATTTTCGAGCATTGCGACTACATCACGATGCATATGCCATCCACCCCGGAGACCAAAGGTTTCATCAATGCTGCTGCCATCGAGCAGATGAAACACGGCATGCGGATCATCAATTTGTCACGTGGTGATCTGGTCAATCATGCCGATCTGGCGCCGGCACTTGAGAATGGTAGAGTTGCCTGCTATCTGACAGATTTCCCATCTGCTGAAATCCTTAACCTGAAGAATGTGATTGCGATCCCCCATCTGGGTGCCTCGACACCGGAGAGTGAAGACAATTGCGCCGTCATGGCAGTCGATGAACTGATCGACTATCTGGAAAATGGCAACATCAAGAACAGTGTCAATTTTCCGGATGTCAAGAACCCCAAGGGTGGCGACGAAAGCATCTGTGTCATCCATAAAAACGTACCCAACATTCTGGCCCAGATTTCCACAGCTTTGTCGGGTGAGGGGATCAACATTGAAAACCTCTCCAGCCGCAGCAAGAAGGAATACGCCTATGCTGTTTTCGAAATCAATGGCCATTGCCCCGATTCCGTGGTGGACAAACTCACGGCAGTGGATGGCATCATCCGTGTCAACCTGATCCGAAACCGCTGAAAAAAGGCGTTCGCCGCCTGTGGTATAATGTGGCAGAAGTCCGGTTTTCTGATCACGCCTGCAGGAGGAGCACAACAACATGCGCCATTCGCCTCACCGCTCTTGCATGATGACACCATGGCCTGCCTTCAAATGGGCCGTGGTGTTATTGCTGTTGCTGGGCATGCTTTTTGTCAGTCCAGCAGACCTGCCACTGATGACTTCCTGGCCTCGCCAGCCGGCAACGGTTGATGTTGCTGCCAGTGTTTTATCCGACTACCGGATCAATTCCTACCGCATTGATTGCCAGATCATGGCTGACGGCAAGGTCGAGGTCCAGGAGAAACTGGACATTGTGTATCAGCAAGATTGTGAAGACTTGGTTTTTGCACTGGATGCAGGCAAAGCCAGGTCGCTCAATGTGTTGTCGGTAGCCATCTCTGCCGGTTCCGTTGTGGATGGCTCCCCCGTCCAACTGGTGGAAGTTCTGCCGGCAGAAGCCAATACACAAGCCAAGTTACAATCTTTGTCATACAAACTGAGTACAGATGAGACCGTCCAGCGGCTCAAAATCCGGACGGTGGGACATGCGGCCGAAACTCGCCAGATCGTGATCCAATATGAGCTGGAAGGCGCTCTGGTCCAGTTGACGGATGCGATCAAGTTCCGCCGGACTTTTTTTGCCCTGACCCAAGGTAAGACCATCGCCAACCCCGTCCTGCTGATCCATTACCCTGCTACCGGAAAGACAGGTTCACTCTGGTACCAGGCCATCAGTCCGGTCCGCTTTGTCGCGGCCGAAGTTGACCAGGATACGATCCACATGAGTGCCCCACAACTGTCTGCCAGTCAGGTCATGTCGGCAGCTGTGATCCTGCCTGTAGCTACTTTTTCCAGTGGTGCTGCAGTGCTGCCTCAAGGGATCGTCCAGGACACATCCACGTCGATTGCAGAAATAGAAGCAGAATTGGCCCGGATGTCCCAGCGGATCTGGGTAGAAGGTTTTCTCGCCCGGTTGACCTGGATCTTGCTGGTCGTGGCCCTTTTTGTCCTGACTTTTCTCGTCCTCGTTTTTGAGCGCGAGGGTTTGCTCGGCAAGCCCCGGCCTCTCGGTCCGGAGGCAAACGTATCTGCTGCGCCTGCGCATTCTCCTGCGATCTTGGCCAGGCTGTCCCGATACCATCATCCAGGCCAGATCCTGCTGGGAACCATGATGGATCTGGTTGTGCGCGGCAAATTGCGTCTCGACGGCCATGTTTTCACCCTCCTGGCTCACGGAGTTCCGGATTACCAGGGCATGTCAGCTTATGAGATTTTCCTGTTGCAGTGGTTTTTCGAGCGCATCACCAGGGAAAACACCCTGTCAACAGCCCAGATCCGCAAATATGCCCTGGACAGGCGCATGGCAGCAGAATTTTCCGCCTATTATGAGCAGTTCATCCATTTGATTCAGGATGACATGGTCAAGGCGGGCTTAGTGGATCTGCAAAAAAGGCATCTCGGCAAAGCTGCCGGTCTGACATTGGCCGGAGGATATGCTCTCGCCGGACTGCTCATCACAGGGATGACCGGGGCTTTGACGGGCTTGATTCTCCTCATCCCGGCTCTGCTGTTTGCTGGATTTGGCATGGGGCTGAAGCATCTGACCCGTCTGGGCAATGTCGAAGCCGCCAAAGCCTGGACCTTCAGACAGCTACTGAAAAACTATGCCCGCCTGAAAAAGAACGAGCCGGACAATCCTGCACTGGATAGCACCTTGCTGGCTCCGGCCCTTGCCCTGGGTGTTTCCAGAGTGTATCTGCGCCAGCTCGCAGGACTTTATGGCAGCAAACGTGGCCTGGTTAACCAGTTCATGGCCGGACTGACGCAAAGCCTGGCTGGAGATACCGAAAATCTGGCTGGCTTTGCCCGCGACCTTGACGCCATGGGATCCATGTTGTCAGCCAGCCTCTACCTCGCGCTCGGCATCCATTTTTACGACTGACCTGCTTTTTTGCCGGATCTTGTGGACAACGATTGAGAGTATGGTCAGCAGGGAGAGAATCGCTGCACCATAGATCCAGATGATGTATGGGGCAGGGATGACCTGCAGGTTTTCGATTTCAGACAAGGACCAAGGGACCTCATGCGGCTGGCGTTTGCCGGATGGGTGGGGTGTCCAGTGATGAACCACTGCCTCTGCCGGTTCCCTGAAAGTTTCAGAGGTCAGGAAATAGGTCTTTGCCAGGGCGTCTTCCGGCAGGCGATATGCTGTGAGGCGGGCCAGATCTGCCGGATTGGCTGCCTGGCTGTTTTCATCATAGGCCATGACGCTGATCTGGACAGGTGTGGCAGCATCCATCCCGGTTACGGTCCATTCGTGGACCAGACCGGCATCCTGGAGCACAGGAGCCTGTCCGGCAGCTGTGATTTCAATCATGTACCCGGCCACGGCCCTGTTATCTTGAGCCTCGGGCCATTTGACCTTGATGGTGTTGTCTTTTCCAGTGCTGAGACGGATGGCTTGGCTGCTGATCCAGCGGGGCACGAACAAGTCATGGGTCTCAATCTGCTCCAAGGCCACCCTGGTCGTCTCGTCGCTCTGCCCCAGCTGGCCACGGTTGTTCGCACCAGCGGTAGCCAGCAACCCCTTGCTGCTCAAGACCAGCACATGCTCAGATCCAAAGGTCAAGCTTTCAAAAGGCAGGAATCTGGATCCCCAGTAGCCATCGAAGAAGCCCTGCAATCGTGTGGGGACATAGCGGCTGGCCTTGTCGGATAGTCCCAGCTGATGGCTGGCGTTAAGACCCCAGAGGTAGAGTTCGTTTTGCAGGACTGGCTGGCCAAATCTCGAAGTTGAGGCATCCCGTACGGCCGCGGACTGGGCATACCCGGCAGCGACAGTCAGCAGGCGCTCGTCGCTCGGATCGAGATTGCCCGTGAGATCGAGCAAAACAGGATGGAGTTGTTGCTGGGTGGTTGCTTTCTGCCCGCCCAGGCCAAGCTGGCCGAGCGAGTTGTCTCCCCAGACAAAGAGTTGGTGGTAGCCTGAAACGGCGCTCAGGGCCAGGACATGATTGGAACCCGCTGAGACGTCGACGACCTGGCTGATGCCTGAAACCAGGCCCGGGGCCCGGTGAGAATCAGAAGTACCGTTGCCGAGCTGGCCATGGGTATTGTCACCCCAGGCGTATAATTGGCCTGTTTCATCCACATAGAGTGAGAAATTGGCACCGGCACGGACCATGGCAGCGCCTTTTTTGACAACTTGGACTGGCCGGGTGTTGCGCAGGGCGAGAACTGTACCATCAATGCCAAGGACCTCCTCGGATGCAACATCCCCGACTTGGCCCTGGGTATTGTGACCCCAGGCCCAGATGCTGCCATCCTCGCCCAAAGCCAGGGAGTGGTAGGCGCCGGCGGCAATGGCCTGGATGGCTGGCAGCCCGGTGATTTTGACCGGGGAATCGACATTGGCGACCCTGCCATCACCCACCTGGCCGTACGCATTGCGGCCCAAGGCATAGACAGTGCCACTCTGGCCCAGGATCAACGTATGATAGGCTCCGGCACTGACGGCCTGGGCCGGTTCAGGCAATTCAAGTTGAACCGGAGCACTGGCATGATCTGAGCCGGATGCCCCGCTTTGTCCATACACGTTGTCCCCCCAGGCATAGACAAGCCCATCGTAATCGAGGAAAACGCTGTGGGCCATGCCTGCAGAAACCTGGGCCGCTGGCTGCAGCGCAACCAGCTCGGGATTGGCATCGGCCAGCCCCTGGCGTGGGGCAACCATGATGGGCAGGCTGACCATGACACTGATGAGAATTGCCAGATAAAAGAAAACAGCAGTGAGACGGCGGTGCGTCAAGTGGCGAACCGGCTGAATGGATTGATTTTTATGCATCATCTTTCACTTTGCGCGAGTTGCGCGAACCGTTAAAATAGGAATATGCTGCTCAATGATACACGCTCAGACCGCAATATGCAAACTAGGCAGGGGAGACACGCCATGGTCATGCCGCTCGACTGGTCCTTGCGAATCCCGGGCCCTGTGCACACCGCCCTGGAACATCTCGAACAGGCTGGCTTTGAAGCCTGGCTGGTGGGCGGTTGTGTCCGTGACCTGGCGATCGGGCGTACGCCCCTGGATTTTGATGTGTCGACCCAAGCCTTGCCCGAGCAGGTCCTGCACGTGTTTCCCCATGCATTTGCCACCGGACTGGCCCATGGAACGGTGACCGTCCTGGTTGAACATCATGCCATCGAAATCACGACCTATCGCAGCGAGAGTGACTATTCCGATGGTCGCCGCCCCGACAAGGTGCTGTTCGAATCGGATATCCAAAAGGATCTGAGCCGGCGTGACTTCACGATCAACAGCATGGCCTATCATCCGGGAAGAGGCCTTCTGGACCCGTTCGGAGGCTGGAAGGACCTGATGGAGAACCAGTTGCGGACCGTGGGTGATCCGGGGACGCGATTGCGTGAAGATGCACTGCGCATGCTGCGGGCTTTGCGGTTTACCTTGACGTACAATTTGTCACCAGACCCGGACCTGGTCCAGGCGATTGGCATGGAACGGGAACGCACCCTGATTCTCAGTGTGGAAAGGATCACTCATGAATTGGGCCGCATGATGAACGCAGCGCACGGCCAGGCTTTGTTGCCTTTTGAGTCCAGTGAACTGTTGCCTGTCATTGCTCAGCGCCTGTTTGGTTTTACGCCTGATAACCAGAGCCTGACCCGGCTGCTGGCCGACTGGATCCGTCCGGCCTGGCATGCCGACCAGACCGTGCCCCTGTTCTATCTGGCCTGCCAGCTCTGCCGACTGGACTCGTCTGGTGGCCAGCTGGCTGGCCTTGACCCTGGTGCTGCAGGCTGGGCCAGCCAATTGAAAAAAATCCTTGCGCCCAGGGCCCTCCAGAATCTGCGCGGGATTTTCCAGCAAACCTGCCGCATGTCCCGGCCGGCTTCCCGTCACGGCCATGCGATGCTTTACGCTGCTGGATTACGCCTGCATCTGGACTTGACCCGGGAGCTGGACGCCCTGAACCTTTCGACGGCCATCCGTGTGTTGGTCAAAACCCTGGCTCTCGATCCCCATGCTGCCCGGCAATGTGCCGTCGATGGCTGGGCTTTGCTAGCCTTCATCTGTCCGGAATGGGTTTATCTGGGACCTGAACTCATCAACTTGCGCCAGCAAATCCAGCTGGAGGAGGATGCAGAGTCAGGATCAGGATTGCCGGTTTCCCTGGCTGAACTAGCGATTACGGGTCATGACCTTTCAAGCCTTTTGCCGGTCAGAGGCATCCAGCTGGGACTTTTTCTGGAACGGCTGCTTTCTCATGCCCAGAAAGAACCCTCAGATCACACCCGGGGGCAGCTCCTCGCTCTGGCTGGCAGCTGGTTGAGTTCCAGAACGGTCAAATGAACGACTTTCAACCTGAAGAGGAAAGGCATGTTAGACACCCTTTTGTCAACTGCAACCGTACTGCAACATAGCGCCGGATGATCTGTGCTATAATGTAGAACTGCACCAAACAGGAGGACTTGAACGTATGGCTAAATCGCCCCATCCGGCGCTGACCCGTCTGGCAGCGACCGTTACCGCCCGATATTTTCCTGGCAATGGCATTTTCGATGGCTATTATCTGGATGGCCGTCTGACGACCCGGCGTGAACACCGGGCCTGTGATGCGACTCTCGACCGGGAAGACCGCGGCTTTTTCTATGCTGCCTTTGCCCACCCATCCAGCCATGGCCAGGATGACCTGGTTTCGTCCCGGTCACACAAGGCTCTGGAGCGGATCCTCAACGATGTCAAGCAGAACATCCGCAACATCGATGCAGAGATCAATGAACTCGCAGAATGTGCGGTCGAAATTGCCGGCCGTGGTTCCCTGCAGCACGAAAATGCCCGTCAGCCCTATTTTACTGGTGTCATGGTCAAAGATGCCGAACTGGCTGCCATCACCATGGGCCATGGGTGTGCCTATCTCTACCGCAATGACGCTCTGTACCCGCTGACGCATGATGACATCACCCTGGAACCGGTCGATTACCACGGCAAGCCGGTCCTGGGCCAGGACATCTATTGTGCCGGTGTTGCCGGAACGGTCCGCTATTCCAATATTGCCCAGTTGCAGCCTGATGATTGTGTGATCGTGTGCAACAAGGAGATCATCACCACCCTGGGCCAGCGCGAGATTTTGCGCCTGCTGTACGAGGCAGAAGACCAGGCCGATGCTGCAGGCCTGATCATCACCGCTGCTTCAGCCAAGCTGCCCGGTGTTCCGATGCAGATCATCGCCTGCTTTGTGGAGTCCATCCGGTCCACAGACAAACCAGCCAGGCCCATGCCGTCCCGCGTTGCTGCGGAGGGCGGACTGTTTGGCCAGATGGCTGGCAAGTTCAACCAGCCAGCTGGCAAACTCAGCCAGCCAGCCAAACCCGCTGCAGCCATAAGCCAGGATGCCTCGGCCATGGCTACCCCTGCCGAGCTGGTGCCGGATGAAATCCAGGACGAGGAAGAAACGCCTTATGACAAAGGCTATTTCGAACGTCCCCGGGATGAGAACGGCCGGATTCGCCGCCTTGCCCTGTACATGGTGATCACAGCAGTGACCATCGGGGCTGTATTTGCCATTTTCAACATGATTTTCGGCAAAGACGGCGAAACAATCTTACCGTCTGAGACGACCATCCAGACGGAGGCAACCGAGGAAACAGACGAGATCGCCGTCACAGAACCGGAGGAAACCGAAGAAACCACACCGGAAGAGACGACCAGCGAGGAAACAACGGCTGAGACGACACCCGAGCCGGCCGAGACCACGGCAGCCCCTGCCCAGGCGACCGTTCACACGGTCAAGTCCGGAGACACGTTCTATGCCATCGCTGTCAAGTATTTTGGCGATGGATCACAGGATACCATTGACAAGATCAAGGATTACAATGGACTGACATCAGACAACCTGCAACTGGGTCAGAAAATCAAGATCCCGCCCCAGTGATCCGAAATCCCGACGATCAGGAGCAAGTTAGTCCCAGAGAGAGCTGCCAGGCGATGGCAGCTCTTTTTCATGGCCTGGCTATTTCCACCCGGATGATTTTAAGTGTCTTCGATTCAAAGACCACCGTGCCGCAGCTGATCAGGCTATCTATTTGAAGGTCCGTGCCATAGGTGGTCTGTTCAATGGCGCCGATCACGATGTAAACAACCTGGTACAGCGACAGGAGCGCCATCCTCTGGGCCTGGTCAGTGGTGGTGTAGATCTGGCGCACATCATCCTGGTGCGGCTTGACGAGATCGCCATAGGCGCTGGGCTGGCTTGGACTGGTCCGCCACAGCCATTCGTGGGTTTCCCAGCCAATTACAGTTGGCAAACCTGTGAAGGTGGCCATTCGTCCGGTGTCGGTATAACTGGGTCCCGCAGCTTCCAGGATGACAGGCTGCCCAGGGACGTTTGTGTTCAGCCAGTTGATGGCCAGGATGTCATCGCTCAGTTCACCGGCTGACTCGCCAGCTACCTGGGGCGAATTTTTCCGGCCCAGCGGTGCCAGGCCATCGAGACCCTGTTGATTGGCGCGGGTCAGGTTCCCGTACCATTGCCGGGTGGCCAGACCGGGGAACCAGCCGGGCATGACCAGCAGTCCTGACAAAAGAATGACTGTCAGCCTGCTCCAGGAGCGAACCCGGACCAGACGGACCAGGAAATAAGACCAGGCCAGGCTCAGGAGAACAAAAGCCTGGTAGGTAAACTTGAACATGGTGTTGGCCCGTTTGTAATCGCCTGAATAGATATCGACGACGTAGAAGAGTTCTGGAGCCAGAATCAGCACCAGACCATAGACGAAAAGTGCGATGGCCAATCCGTCGACTGGCCGGAACGACTTGCGGGCTTTCCTGCTTGAGACCAGGGCCAGACTGCCGGCTAGCCCGGCCAGCAGATGGGGTCCCCACAGGACCAGCACTTGCCAGAGCGGCGTCCGGGTTGTACTGAAGGCAATCTGGCTGCTCATAGGTTCAAAATGTATCTGGAAAGGGACCGTCAGGACAAAGGCAGTGGTCAGGAGGATGAGCAACTGGACCGCTGTCCAGCGGATGGCCGCCAACATGGCAGTGCCTGACCCTCGGCCTGCCAGATACAAAGCGTTTCCAGCCAGCAGGACAACGACAGATACCGGCAGGTAAATGATGAAATCCCAGTAGTTTTGCATCATGAAAATAGCCAGGCAGACGCCCAGGGCCCAGATTTCCGGCTGGATCAGGGCAGTGCGCCATTCCTGCCAGATGTTGTGGACTGAAAACGGTGCAGCTACGGGCTTTTGCAACTCGTGACTGGTGTTCCCAGCGGTTGCTGCACGGGCAAACAGGTTTAAGAGAAGGAGCAAGAAGAGGAGGACAACCGTCAGATTGATGACGTGGGCATGCAAATCGGAAACCAGATAGGAATAGACAGGGAACTCATGGATCGTCTTGTCGGCTGTTTCCGGATTATAGCCGATGAAGCGGGTGGCATTGGGAAACCAGTAAGCCTGGCTGAAATTTCCGACCGGCCACCCACGGGCTGTAAGCCAGCCCAGAATCACATTGCCCGGTCCATGGTCGCTGTAGAAAAATGCATGGCTGTTGCCAGCGACATTGACCAGCAGGAGGGCAAGAAGGCCTCCTGCTGCCTGCGCCAGCAAAGCTACAGGCGATCCTGGACGGATCTTGGCAGGCAACGATCCGGATGCTGGGTCAACGGATGATTTCAGAGCCAAGCGGGTCATCCCCGCTCCCAGGACCAGGCTGAGGCTGGCCGCAAAGGCCCATAGGGTAGCCATCCCCAGATTGTAGGCCAGAGGCGTCGCAAGTCCTGTGAGACGAGTCAGCAGTGCGTAGGTGTAATGACCAAAATAGTAGTAATTGATCGTTTCACTGGCAAGCCAGGGATCGAGGGCTGGCAAGCCCGGACTGCGTAAAATACTGTTGATGAAGGCGACATTCATGAATTTTTCCAAGCTGTCGAGGGCTGGCTTGAACGAACGCAGGAAAGCACCTGCCAGCAGCAGGCTGCTGAATAAGAGCTCGGCCAGGGCAGCATAAAAGAGCCGATTGACCAAGTTGAACCGGTCCGGACGCCTGGGAAATGACTTGAAACCCCAAATCCAGTTCATGGCAAAAAGGAACAGGAAGAGAACAAACAGTGAGTTGCGAGTCAGGCCGAGATGAAACAGGTAGCCGCTTTCCCAGTGGAGCAAGCTGATCAGGAACAGACCAACTGCTTTGGCTGGCAAATAGGCAAGGCTTTGTGACACGCGGCCAAACAGCCGCTGTGCCAGAGGCCAGGCCATGATGCCGAGTACCAGCAGTGTGAGCCACCAGCGCAAAAATGCACCTGCATCGGAGCCCAGCCCCCAAAAAGAAACGCCCGGGACCAGTAGCACAACACCAGCCCAGGCGATCAGGACACGTAAAGAGCGGCTGAATCGGCCATCGTCCAACGGATCGGTGGAAAATCCCGGTGCGCCGGACATGTTCAGCGGATCCGCCGGCTTTCGAAATAATAACGCTTTTCGAAGGCCTCGCCCATGGAGAATGTTTTGCGTGGCAGGATGCCATCCCGGGCGATGATGCCAAAGAATTCGGATTTCTGGAGGGGTGGCAGCAAAAGACCGACCGCGCCTTTGCCTGAGAGCTCCGACACGACCTCTTCACCATGGATGTAGTCGAGACGCACTTCCGGATGCCGCACCAAAAGGTCATCCAGCATGGCCTGGATGACTCCGACGACCAGTTCGCCTGGCTGGAGCGGGACTGACAGGTCTGTCTTGAACCCAGGTCCGTAAACCGGGACAAGCTGGGACACGACCTGTTCCGGATTGTCCATGGCTGCACGTTTTTTCTTGAAAGTGTGTTCGGCATGATCCAGGAAGAGTTCGAAATCGACATTGAACACTGCCCGGTGGATCGGTTCAAAATCGAGCCCCTGGTCATGGATATTGATGATTTCAGCCAAGGCAAAACGGGCGGGATGATCTGGTGCGACAGTTGCCTTGATGCTGTCCCAGTGAGCCTTGGCGGTGGCCAGGGAATGGTTGCCATCGCCAACCGCGAACAGGAGGCCGTAATCCCTGAGCGAAGCCAGTTGGCTCAAAGCTGTCAAAGCAGCTTCAAGCAGATTGCTTTCGGCAGGCAGGTGCCAGCCCTTGACATAACCGCCCTCCTGGGCCAGTTCTGTTGCGTACATAGGTGTCTGGCTCGACAAGGCTGAATAAAGAGGCTCGATCACTGTCCTGGCTGGATCGTCGATTAAAAGCTGGACGTGGGGCAGTTCCAGCAAGGCATCCCTGCGGATGGCCTGGCGTGGTGGAATGCGGTCAAGAACGGTTCCTTCCGTCGCCCGGGTCAGTTCCCGGTTGCCAGGTGTAAAATCGTACCGCTCAAGATCGATGGCGATCAACAGTCCAATGCGGCTCGGATGTAATCGGGTCGCCCGGTCAATGACCATGCAGCCCGGGGCCAGAGGAACCAGGATGCCCTGGTCCAGATATTCAGCCATGGTCTGGTTGATCCGGGCAATTCGGTTTTCGACTGGATTGTCCCCGGGATGTTCCAGATAGATCTCCGGCAGGACCAGACGCAGAGCAGAAGGGGCGTCGCCAACAAGGGCCTCCGTTTGCTGCCAGTAATCTGGCTGGGAGGTGTACTGGTCACAGGCGACAACAGCCCAGCGGGCCAGATCGATGCCAGCACGGGGGATATAAAGTTCCGGGATGGCAATGCCCAGGGAGTTTTCCAGGTTGTGTAGTGGCGTGATCGTATCTTCATGGTTCAGAGACATTTCAAGAAACCCTTTCCTGACGGTAGTATGACTGGCTAAAGATTCATCCCGATTCTATCACAGATCCGTTCCAGATGGTGCCGGTCTGGTTCGTCAGATCTGGCCTGTTGCCCGTCCTTGCTGATTCGTGTAAACTATTCCGGATAATGAATGGCCCTATTGTGAAGGACCAAACATCCGGCAAGGAGACGTGACCACCATGCAACCATTAGGCCTGAATGACATCCGGGAGAAATTCCTGGCTTTCTTTGAATCCAAAGAACACTTGCGCTTGCCCAGTTTCCCGCTGGTGCCCAAGAACGACCCCTCGATCCTTTTGATCAATGCGGGCATGACGCCGCTGAAACCTTATTTCACCGGCGCCCAGACACCGCCGGCACCGCGGGTCACCACCTGCCAGAAATGCATCCGCACCCCTGATATCGAGCGCGTCGGCAAGACGAGCCGCCACGGTACGTATTTCGAGATGCTGGGCAATTTCTCGTTTGGCGACTATTTCAAAAAGGAAATCATCCCCTGGGCCTGGGAATTCTGCACGAAAGTCATGGAAATTCCCGAAGAGCGCCTGTTCGTGACCGTTTACCTGGAGGATGACGAGGCGTACGACATCTGGAACAAAGATGTCGGCTTGCCGGAATCGAAAATTTTCCGCCTCGGCAAAGCAGACAATTTCTGGGAGCACGGCACAGGTCCCTGTGGCCCTTGTTCGGAGATCTATTTTGACCGTGGTGAGGCCTATGGCTGTGACAGCCCGACGTGCCAAGTCGGTTGCGACTGCGACCGCTATGTCGAATTCTGGAACCTGGTCTTCACCCAGTTCAACAAAGAAGAAGACGGCAGCTATACCCACCTGGCCAAGAAAAACATCGACACCGGTGCCGGTCTCGAACGGTTTGCGGTTATCATGCAGGGCGTGGAAAACTTGTTTGAAGTCGATACAGTCCGGGCGATCCTGGATTATGTCTGTGCCAAGGCCGCTGTCCAGTACGGCCAGGATGAGAAGACCGACGTCGCGATCCGCGTTATCACGGACCATATCCGCAGCACAACCATGATGATTTCGGACGGCATCATCCCGTCTAACGAAGGCCGCGGCTATGTCCTGCGCCGCCTTCTGCGCCGGGCTGCCCGTTTCGGCCGCCTGCTCGGCATCGACAAGCCCTTCCTGCATGACGTCTGCGCCATTGTCGTGCGCGAGTCCAAGTCCGCTTATCCGGAGCTAGAGGCCAGGCAGGATTACATTACCAAGGTCATCCGCACCGAGGAGGAACGCTTTGCCGAGACCATCGCCCAGGGTACGGCCATTCTCGAGCAGATGATGGAAAAATCCCACGCTGAGGGCCAGCTCCGACTGTCCGGAGAAGATGTCTTCAAACTCCATGACACCTATGGTTTCCCGCTCGACCTGACCCGGGAAATGGCCGCAGAACAGGGCCTTGAGATCGATGAAGAAGGTTTCCGCGCCGAGATGGACCGGCAAAAAGACATGGCCCGCAAAGCTTTGCGCGAGAAAGTTGGCTCCGCCTGGGGGCAGGGCAGCCTGCCTGAGGGCATCGACCGTACGGTGGCGACCCTGTTCACCGGCTATGAAACCCTGACAGATGAAGGGGTGATCAAAGCCATTCTGGTCGTCGATGAAGCCAGCGAAATCCCAAACCTTTCGGACTTAGCCGTGGAAAACCAGAAGGTCACGCTGATCACAGACCGCACGCCTTTCTATGGCGCTGCCGGTGGACAGACAGGTGATGTCGGCCAGATTTCCGGTCCCAATGGCACCGCACGTGTGCTCGATACGACTAAGACGGCAGAGGGTATCTACTTGCACAGTGCCATCGTCGAAACAGGCAGCCTGGCGCTTGGAGAAACGGTCGCACTGACAGTGGACCGCACGGCCCGCCTGTCGACAGCCCGGAACCATACGACCACCCATATCCTGCACAAAGCCCTGCGCCAGGTCTTGGGCGACCACGTTGCCCAGGCAGGATCGGCTGTCTCGCCGGATCGTCTGCGCTTCGACTTCAATCATTTCCAGCCGATGACCGCAGCCGAAAAGGCTCAGGTCGAGCAGATCGTCAATGGTGTCATTCTGGAGAATTTCGCTGTCCGGACGGACGTGATGTCGCTCGATGATGCACGTAAATCAGGTGCCATGGCTCTGTTCGATGAAAAATACGGTGAACAGGTCCGTGTCGTACGGGTGGGTGATTTCAGCCAGGAATTGTGCGGTGGTACCCACCTGAAACAGTCTTCAGAAGCATGCCTCTTCCGTCTGGTGTCCGAGAGCGGTGTTGCAGCCGGTGTGCGCCGGATCGAAGGCATCACCGGTCAGGCTGCTCTGGCCTGGGTGCGCGAACAGGATGACCTGCTGTTCAAGATGGGCCAGATGGTCAAGGCTCCCGCCAATGAGGTTCCACACCGGGTTGAAGTCTTGCTCAACCGGACCAAAGAACTCGAAAAGCAGATCGAAGCCGAACAGGCGCGCCGGACGGCTGGCGCGGCTGATGAGCTCGCTGCTCAGGCGATTGCGGCCGGTTCATTCAAAATCCTCACCGCACGCCTCGATACACCGGATGCAGACCAGTTACGCCAGGCTGCCGACCGCTTGCGTGACAAAATAGCTCCAGCCATTGTCGTCCTGGCCAGCAGCCAGGAGGGGAAAGTCGCCCTGGTTGCCATGGCCAGCCCTGAAGCGGTCAAAGCGGGTGCCAATGCTGGCAACCTCGTCCGCGAAGCAGCCCGGATCACGGGAGGTGGCGGGGGCGGCCGGCCCGACATGGCCCAGGCCGGCGGCAAAGATGTCACAGCCATCGACAAGGCATTGGCCGCAGCTGCTGAACTGGCACAAAAGCAATTGGGCAACTGATCCAGAGGTTTTCACAGGAGGAAGAACATGCCTGACTGCATTTTCTGCAAATTGGCCAATGGTGAGATCCCGGCCCAGTTCATCTATGAAGATGAGGCGGTTGTAGCTTTTCACGACTTGCATCCCCAGGCACCGGTCCATGTCCTGATCGTGCCCAAAGTACACGTACCGGATATTGACACCCTGGCCAGCCACCAAGATGGCGAACGGATCCTCGGCCAGGTGTTGCATGCCATCCCCAAGGTTGCTGACAGGCTGGGTATCCGCCAGAACGGGTATCGCCTGATCAATAACTGTGGACCAGATGCGGGCCAGACCATCGCCCACGTTCATTTCCACCTTCTTGGCGGCAAGGTCCTGGGCGATAAAATTGTCTGAAAAATGCGCAAAAACGACCGGCTTCAAGGAGGCGTTTCATTGACGAAATAATCGGCCGGCGCTTATAATGCTACTGCTGCATCCTGTCCGCGAGGACTTGTTGCGCCTGTCGTCATCACGAGGACTTGGATTACGCTGCTGAGGGGGGTGAAAACAACATGTCTGAAATTCGAGTAAAAGATAACGAAACCCTTGACAGCGCACTGCGTCGATTCAAGCGTTCTTGTGCACGCTCCGGCGTTTTGGCCGAAGTCCGCAAGCGTGAACATTATGAAAAACCGAGTGTCCGTCGCAAGAAGAAATCCGAAGCAGCCAGGAAAAGGAAACGCTAAACACCCATGAATATCAAGGAAAAATTGCTGGAAGACCTCAAGGAAGCCATGAAGGCCAAGGACACCCTGCGCAAAGACCTGCTGCAGATTATCCGGGCTGCAGTCCTGCAAGTCGAAAAAGACCAGCAGGTCACCCTGGATGAGTCAGGTGTTTTTGAGATCCTGGCCAAAGAGTACAAGAAGCGCTCAGAGACAGTCCAGGAACTGGCCGGATCTGACCGTACGGACATCCTGGAGAAGAACAAAGCCGAGATGGCCCTGATCGAGACCTATCTGCCGGCTCAGCTCGGTGAAGCTGAGATCGAGGAGCTGGTCCGGTCCGCCATTGCCAAGGCCAATGCCCATTCCGCCCGCGACATGGGTGCTGTGATGAAAGTCCTCATGCCAGATGTCAAAGGCAAGGCAGACGGCAAGCTGGTCAATACGATCGTCAAACGGCTGCTCGGTTAAAGCCTTTTTGAACGCATGAAAAAGAGACTTGATATCACGCGATATCGAGTCTCTTTTGTTATACTGGAACTACTTGAGCCAATGCTTGGAGGAAGGAGGTCGTAACATGCTGATCCAGAAAGAATGGAAAATCCTGGATGAACAGCCGGGGGCTGCTCCTTTGCCTGAGCGCATTCTGCAGAGCCGTCATCTGGGTGATGGGAAAGCACGCGAACAATTCCTTATGCCCAAGCTTGAGGATCTCCATGACCCCTTCCTGCTGCCGGACATGGCCGAAGCCTGCGCGGCCATCCAGACCGCGGTTGATGATGGCTGCACCATTGTCATCCATGGCGATTACGATGTAGACGGGCTGACTGCCACCGCGCTTTTGACCCGCTTTTTCCGCCGGAATGGCATTCCTTGCGAGCCATTGATCCCTGACCGCCTGGTGGATGGCTACGGTTTGAGTGAGTCGAGTGTGGAACGCACGCTGGCTCTGGGTGCAGGCCTGCTGGTCACAGTCGACTGTGGTGTGACCAGTGTGAAGGCCGTTGACCAGCTGGAGACTGCCGGAGTCGCCGTTGTCATCACCGACCATCACGAGTGCCCGGATATCCTGCCGCAAGCCCGGGCTGTCGTCAATCCCAAACGAACCGATTCTTTGTATCCGACGACTAGCCTGTCTGGTGTTGGTGTCACATTCAAGCTGATCCAAGCCTTGTGCCAGGTGCTGCATGTGCCTCTGCCTGATTTGACGGAGTATGCTCTCGTCGCCCTCGGCACAGTCGCAGACGTGGTGCCCTTGCTCGACGAAAACCGGATCCTGGTCCGCCAAGGCCTTTTAGCCTTGAATCGCCATTTGCATACTGGCCTGACCGAGTTGCTGGCCGTATGCGTCCAGAATGACCGCAGTGTCGATGCCGGAACGATCGGATACACCCTCGCGCCACGCCTGAACGCTGCCGGACGATTGGGCGCTGCCATGCCCGCTCTGGAGCTCTTGCTGACCGATGATTGCTCCCGGGCGCGGGAACTGGCACTGGAGCTGCAAGAACAAAACAGCCAGCGCCAGTCACTGGAGGCCGCCATCCTGGCAGAAGCGACAGCCGAGATTGAATCATCTTTCGATTTTGCCTCGCCAGACCTGATCGTGCTGGCTCGGGCGGGATGGCATACGGGTGTGGTTGGCATTGTCTGCTCGCGCCTGGTCGATTTGTATCACCGCCCTGTCATTGTCCTGGGGGGCGAGGGTGGCCGATTCAAAGGCTCTGCCCGCACTTGCGGCAATTTTGACATCCTGGAAGCGATCCGGGCAGGCGCTGAGCATACGGTCAAATTTGGCGGTCATCGCAAAGCGGCTGGCATCGAACTGGATGAAGCCTCCCTGGCTAAGTTCCGCCAGACTGTCAATGCCTATGCCGCCCAGCAGATTGATCCGATTGCATTCCGGCCCGAGATGATCGCTGATGCGTTGGTCACCCTTGATGATCTCAGTGAAAGCAATGCCGTCGCTTTGCAGCAGCTGGCCCCTTTTGGTGAGGGGAACCGGCAGCCCTTGCTGGTCTGCCGCAATCTGACCCTCTCTGAATGGCGCCTGGTGGGCAATGGCAAGCATGTCCGCATCTCGGTCAGCGATGACAAGGGCCGTCTGCTCCCAGGGATTGCGTTCAATTTCAGTTTGGCGGACGATTTGTTTTCTGCCGGCGACCGTGTCGACCTCCTGTTTGCGTTGGAACTGAATCAATTCAATGGCCGGCGGATCGTCCAGCTCCAGGTCAGGGATATCCATCCCAGTGCTGTTTCCGAATTGGACCGACTCTGGGCTATACAGCCCGATGTTTTTGCCGTAAACCCTGATCTGAACGGCCTGGCCAAGACCTGCCAGTTGCCGCTTGACCACTTGCTCCCGGATCGTGACGATTATGTCATGGCTTTCCAGTACTTGCGCACGGCATACGCACAGCATCCGGTCCAGACGGACTTGTCCTTGCTGGCCCGCCGGATCGCCCGCAGTTACAACCGGACCTTGAACACATTCAAATTGGCCCAGATCCTGCGTGTGTTTGCCGAAAGCAGCTTACTTACCGTCCAGCATCTGGGCCGTGATCGCGTCCGGATCGCTTTGTTGCCGGCCAGGGAAGACCAGGCCAAGATCCGCCTGTCTGACGCCCCGACTTACCAATACCTGAAAGCTCAGGGAGGCCTAGCATGAGCCAACACGACAACAGCAGCGAAATCTTGCAGCGGATCATCCGCCTGTATGAGGAATATTCCGGCCAGCACGACGGTCAGCGGATCATCGATGCGTATGAATTCGCCCGTGCCGCCCACGAGCAGCAGCGACGGGTCACCGGCGAACCCTACATCATCCACCCGCTGGCTACCGCTGAAATCCTGACGGAGCTGGAAGTTGATGCCGACACCTTGATTGCAGCCTTGCTGCACGACACCATCGAGGACACGGGTATTTCCTACGAGGAACTGGCAACGCGTTTCGGAGAGGACGTGGCGTCCCTCGTCGATGGTGTGACCAAGCTCGGCCGGATTCCGTATTCATCCAAGGAAGAGATCCAGGCCGAAAATTTCCGCAAGATGTTTCTGGCCATGGCCAAGGATATCCGTGTCGTCCTGATCAAGCTGGCCGACCGCCTGCACAACATGCGGACGATGAAACACATGACTCCGGAAAAGCAGCTCGAAAAGGCCCGCGAAACCCTGGATATCTATGCGCCACTGGCTCACCGGCTTGGGATCTACAAAGTCAAGTGGGAACTCGAAGATCTCTGCCTGCGCTACATCGACCGCAATGCATATTATGAGCTGGTCGGTGCGATCTCACAGAAACGGTCTGAGCGAGAGCAATACCTGGAGGATGTGGTCGTCCAGCTGCAGAACAAGATCCGGGAGATGGGGATCGAGGCCGATATCGAAGGCCGGCCCAAGCATTTCTACAGCATCTACCGCAAGATGAAGGCGCAGGACAAGGAGCTGGAGCAGATCTATGACCTGTTCGCGACCCGGATCATTGTCAACACCGTGGCCGACTGTTATGCGGTCCTGGGACTGGTCCACGAATTATACAAACCAATGCCCGGCCGGTTCAAGGATTACATCGCCATGCCCAAGCCGAACATGTACCAGTCCTTGCATACCACGGTGATCGGCCCCAAGGGCATTCCTTTTGAAGTCCAGATCCGAACCCTGGCGATGCATCGCACGGCTGAATATGGCATCGCTGCCCATTGGCGCTACAAGGAAGGTGCGCCCAGGACTTCTGGCACTTCGGATAATTTCGAAGGTAAGCTGACCTGGCTGCGCCAGTTGCTTGAGTGGCAGAAAGACATGCGTGACGCCGGTGAATTCATGGAGACCCTCAAAAGCGGCCTGGTTGCGGATGAGGTTTTTGTCTTCACCCCCAAGGGGGAAGTCCGTTCCCTGCCAGCTGGTTCCTGCCCGATCGATTTTGCCTACAACATTCACAGCGGTATCGGCAACCGCATGTACGGGGCGAAGGTCAATGGCCGGATCGTACCCTTGACCTATGAACTGAAAAATGGGGACATTGTCGAAGTTCTGACCTCGGAAAAGGTCCATGGACCGAGCCGGGACTGGCTCAAGATCGTCAAATCCACTTCGGCGCGCAACAAGATCAGCCAATGGTTCAAGAAAGAAATGCGCGAGGAAAATGTCCTGCGTGGCAAGGAGATCGTCGAGCGGGAAATCAAGAAAACTGGATTTTCCCATGCCCAGCTTTTAAAACCGGATTTCCTGGAAGCCTTGTACCGCCGCTACACCTTGGGCACACTGGATGACTTGTATGCAGCCATCGGTTATGGTGGCCTGTCAGCAGGCAAGATTGTGCCGCGTTTGCGCGATGAATACATCCGCAGCCTGCCGGAGGACGAACGGATCCGGCTCGGTTACCGGATCAGCCCATCGGGCCAGGTGGTTTACAGCCCACAGTCCAATCCGCTCGAGGATGAAGACGGAACCCAGACCATTTCCCGCCCGGCCGGCAAGCACAAGACGTCGCGTTACGACCAGGGTGTTGTCGTCAAGGGCATTGACAATTGCCTGGTGCGCTTGTCCCGCTGCTGCAGCCCTGTTCCAGGCGACCCGATCATTGGTTTTGTCACCCGCGGCAAGGGGGTCGCGGTCCATCGCACGGATTGCAGCAACATCCGCCAGCTGCTGGAAAATGCATCCGGCTCAGCGACCAATGCTGAAAAGGCGTCCCGCCTGATCGATGTGGCCTGGGCCAAGGATGGTGGCAACTCGACCTACCAGGTCGAGCTCAAGATCGTCGCCCGTGACCGGCGCCATTTGCTGGCCGATGTCTCGAACGCCATTGCCGAGGAAAAAGTGTCCATCCTCTCCGGCAAGCTGACTGCAATGAAAGATGTGACGGCGACGCTGGTCATGACCATCGAAGTCTCCAGCCAGAACCAGTTTGACCGGGTCATGGGCCGGATCAAGGCCATCCGGGACATTATTGAAGTCCATCGCGGCCGCTGACCAGGGAGGACTGCCAACATGGATGAGATCATCAAAGCTGCCAGCAGGCAGGAAAATGAAAGCCTGCCCCAGATCGACCTCGAGCAGGCCCGGATGGCTGCTGACCATTTCAGCCGGGCGTGCCAGATCGGCTGCCGGGTCATCGATACTACCGGCAAAACCCTGTACGAAACCAACCCAGTCCCCTCCCAAGGTGCCATCTGCGATCTGGCCAGCCAGCTAGGCCCGGACTGGCAGCGCGCACAACCGGACCACCCACAGCAGGATGGGGGGGCTTCACGTCCGGTTTCTTTGTGCAGCAATGCCCATCTCTATGGGTGTTACCAGGCTGAGCGCTTCGGCGGCCAGTATGTCTATTTTTGCCCGTTGGGCCTTGCACACTGGGCCAGCCCGGTGATTATCCAGGGGCAGGTCGTGGGGGCTCTGATCGGCGGGCCTGTCCATCTGGTTGACCCGGAAGATCTCTTGTTTGATGACTTGGCGGAAAGGCTCGACTGGCCAGAGCAGGCCAGGGACAGCCTGTGGAAGAAACTGAAAGAGATACCTGTGGTCTCGACCGAACGGGTCAATAGCTTGAGTGAACTGCTCTGCTGGACGGCTGCAGGCTTGTCCGACCACACCTTTGCCAAGCTGGAGGAAAAGCGCCAGTCCGGAGAATTGCAGGCAGAGCTCTGGGAACAGATCAGCTTTTTGAAAAACTATGCCTATGTCGATCCAGCACTGCTAGATTATCCGATGGCCAAGGAAGAGCAGCTGCTGGAGCGGATTGAAGCCGGTGACAAAGCAGGAGCCAGGCAAATCCTCAATGAGATCCTGGGCCATATCTTTTTTTCCAGCAGCGGCAGCATCGAAGTCATGCGGGCCCGGGTCGTCGAGCTGGTCGTCCTCCTGTCGCGTGCGGCCATCCGGGGTGGTGCAGACACCGCCCAGATTTTCGGACTGAATTACACCTACCTGGGCAAAATCTATTCTTTCCGGAATGTCGATGAGATCGCATTCTGGCTGTCTGGAATCATGAACCGATTCAGTGAACAGGTGTTCAACTTGGCCCATGTCAAGCATGCCGATGTGATCTACCGGGCCGTCGACTATGTCCGGAAGAATTACAATCGCAAGGTGACACTCGAAGAGACCGCCGCGATGGTCTATCTTAGCCCGGCCTATTTCAGCCGGATATTCAAAGATGAAATGAAGGTCAATTTTAACAGCTACGTCAACCAGATCCGGGTGGAAGCAGCCAAAAAGCTCCTGCTCAACGAAGGGGTGCCGCTGGTCGACATTGCTTCCCAGGCCGGCTTTGACGGGCAGAGCTATTTTTCGAAAGTTTTCAAGAAAATGACCGGCGTGACTCCCGGCAAATTCCGGGAGTCACGCGGCCGCGCGACTTCAGACAGTCAGCACTGAAACCAGGATCACAGGGCGACGGCGGGTCCGCTCAAAGAGCAAGTCCCGAAGCTGGTCCTTGAGATGGTTGCTCGCCAGCATGGCCGCCAAAGGTTTGCTGGCCTGGTCTGTCTTGCGGGCAAAGGCAGCGATTTTCTTCTGGGTTTCCAAAATGACGCGTTCGCTTTCACTTTCATACATGAAACCACGCGTCTGGATGTCAGGCTGGCCGACCAGACTGTTGGTCTTGTCATCCACGGCAATGAAAATGGCTACGACACCATCATCCGACAGCAGACGGCGGTCCTTCAAGACGAGGTTGTCGATGTAGCCGGCACTGGAACCATCGATCAGGACCCCTTCGGCCTGGACAAAGCCGCTGATGTCTGCCTTCTGCTCGCTGGGTTCGAACTCAAAGATGTCCCCGTTGCCCAGGACAAAAATGCTATCCCAGGCGCTGCCCAGCTGGTTGGCCAGTTCGGCATGGCGATAGAGATGCCTGTACTCACCGTGGGCCGGAATGAAATAACGGGGACGGACCAGGTTGTGCAGCAGTTTGAGTTCTTCCTGGTAGGCATGGCCGGACACATGGATTTCGGACAAAGACTCGTAAATGACGTGGGCACCACGGCGATAAAGCTCATTGATGACCCGGTAGACTGATTTCTCGTTGCCGGGAATCGCGGATGAGGACAGGATCACGGTGTCACCTGGAACGATTTCGACGGAACGATGTTCGGAGAATGCCATCCGGGTCAGGGCCGACATCGGTTCACCCTGGCTGCCGGTCGTGATCAGGACCAGCTTATCGGCCGGGTAGCGGTCGATCTGGTTGACATCGATCAGCGTGTCAGGCTGCATGTCGATGTAGCCGAGCGAGTTGGCAGCGTCAAAGACATTGACCATGCTGCGGCCGATCAGCGCGACCTTGCGATTGAAACGCTCGGCAGCCGTGAAGATTTGCTGGACGCGGGAGACATTGGACGAGAATGTGGTGACAAAGATGCGGCCCTCAGCTTTGCCGAAAAGCTCAGCCAGCGAATCACCGACCTTGCGTTCGGAGGGTGTGTAGCCTTTTTTCTCAATATTGGTGCTTTCACAGACCATCAGGAGGACCCCTTCGTCACCGATCGCGCCGATCCGGGTCAGGTCCATGGGCTTACCATGGATCGGGGTATGGTCGATCTTGAAGTCGCCGGAATGGTAGATGATGCCGGCGGGCGTCCGGATGGCCAAGGCATTGGCATCCTCGATGCTGTGGTTGACATGGATGAATTCGACCGAGAAAGTGCCGACTCCGACCACATCACCGTCGCTGACTTTGATCAGCTGGGCATTTTTGACCCCCGTGCCGCGATCTTCGATCTTGCGGCTGATCAGCTCAATGGTCAGGTGATTGGCATAGACTGGGACTTTGATGTCTTTCAGAAGATAAGGCAAGGCACCAATGTGGTCTTCGTGACCATGCGTGATGAAGATGCCTTTCAATTTCTGGCGATTGTTGATGACATAGGAGAAATCAGGAATGACAACGTCGATGCCAGGCATGTCTTCAGCTGGGAAGGCGATGCCACAATCGACAATTATCATTTCGTCGCCGTATTCATAGACGGTCATGTTCTTGCCGATTTCGCGCATGCCACCCAGGGGGATGACTTTCAGGCGTGCAGAACCAGGCTGCTGGCGACCGGTGGGCAGATGCCCTGGGGCGGACTTGGCCTTGTGGGTCGTGGCAGGCTTGATCGAGCTGGCAGCTGGACGCTGGGTGCGCTGCTGTCCGGAAACCTGCTTACCGGCTGAACGCGGCTGTTGCGCCTGAGCCCCGGGCACCGAAGGCCTGGGGGCGCTTTTTTGCCGGGCTTGTCCCTGCGTTGGCGGGTTTTTCTTGCCGGGCCGCTGGTCTTGGGCCCCGGCAGACTGTTTGACGCGAGGTTCAGATTTAATAGATCCGGGGGCGTTTTGTGCCGGCCGGCTGGGTTTTGGTTTGGAATTTTCGGGCATAAATGTGTTACTTCCTCCAATTAAATAGATTTTCATCTGTTCTCATCTTAACACGGCTTTTCTGGCTTGGGTATCTTTTTATGTTACGGAGAGTCTTGCCAAGCCAGAATCTGCATGCTAAAATACATCAGTGCAAAAAACGAAACGCAATCATTGCGTCTTCCCGGGAGGTGAAAAGACATGCCGAATATCAAGTCAGCCATCAAGCGCGTCAAGGTTATCGCCAAAAAGACCGCTGCCAACAAGATCAAGAAAAGCGAGATTCGCACAGCCGTCAAGAAGACCAAAGCCGCTGTGGCCTCTTCTGTGGAAGGTGCTGCCGATATGATCCAATCGACCCAGGCCACACTCGACAAAGCCGCGGCCAAAGGCTACATGCACAAGAACACAGTAGCCCGCAGGAAATCCCGTCTGGCCAAGGCCCTGAACAATCTGGGCAAGTAAGACTGGACCATACACTGGATTTTGACAGGAAGGGTTGCTTCACCAAGAAGCGGCCCTTTTTTCGTGCCGCGAACATGCCGGGCGGCTCAGAGGACGAAGTGGAGCTGGAAAAAATGGGCCGAGGCAATGACCTCGACCCATCGGTTTGGCATTTGATTCAAGACAATCTTGATATCATCAGGCGATGGTCAAGCGATGGTAGGTTTTCTTGCCCTTGCGCACGATGGCTTCGCCATTGACAAAATCGTCAGGTGTCAGCAAACGGGCGAAATCAGTGATCACAGCATCATTCAAGGTGATGCCGCCCTGGGCGACGAGCCGTCTGCCTTCACCTTTGGATGGGATCAGCTTGGCTAACAGCAGGGCATCCAGCAAGGGGATGCCTGTTTCCAGGTCGGCCATGGCAAAAGACGTACTGGCCATCTGCTCCGAGCGGCCCCCTTTTTCAAACAAATCTTCGGCCTGGGTTCGGGCGGCAGCTGCAGCCTCAGCCCCATGGACGATGGTCGTCACTTCCAGGGCGAGCCGTTTCTTGGCTTCGTTGATCGCGGCGTCCTGGAGCCCGGCATACTCGTCGATTTCCTCCAGCGGCAGGAAGGTCAACAGTTTCAGACAATTGACGACATCTGCATCATCGATGTTGCGCCAGTACTGGTAGAATTCGAACGGGCTGGTTTTGTCCGGATCGAGCCAGACCGCACCTTTGGCTGTCTTGCCCATCTTGGTGCCGGCGCTGGTGGTCAGCAGGCGGAAGGTCATGCCAAAGGCAGATCCCTGGTCTTTCCTGCGGATCAGGTCGACGCCGCCAAGGATGTTGGACCACTGGTCGTCACCACCCAGCTGCATCTGGCACTGGTGCTGGCGGTAAAGGACCAGGAAATCGTAGGACTGCATCAGCATGTAGTTGAATTCGAGGAAGGTCAGGCCCTGTTCCATGCGGTTCTTGTAGCATTCGGCCGTCAACATGCGGTTGACAGAGAAGTGCGGGCCGATGTCGCGCAGAAAATCGACATAATTGAGCTGCAACAGCCAGTCGGCGTTGTTGATCATCAGGGCTTTGCCGTCAGAAAAATCGATCAGGATCTTCATCTGTTCTTTGAAACGGTCGCCATTGTGCTGGATGGTTGCCGTCGTCATGATCTGGCGCAAGTCCGAGCGCCCGGATGGATCGCCGATCATGGCTGTGCCGCCACCGATCAGGGCGATCGGGCGATGGCCGGCCTGCTGCATGTGGGCCATGACCATCATCTGGACGAAATGGCCGACATGCAGGCTGTCCGCGGTCGGATCAAAGCCGATATAGAATGTGACCCCCGGCTTGCCCAGCAATTCGCGGACTTCCGTCTCGTGTGTGACCTGGGCCAGGTAGCCGCGGTCCTTGAGCAGATCATAGACGTTCTGGTTTGACATGGGGCAACACTCACTTTCTGATGTGACTTTCAATTGATTTGGCCCGGAATCCAAATCACGGGCACGTGTGGATTTTAGCGAATGACAACAGGCCTGTCAAAATCGGCGCCCGAACTTGATCCGTTAAGGATCGACCAGAGGTCAGTGCCGGCCAGGTCGAACTGGGCCTGGCGCTGCAGATTGGTGTCATTCAAATGCTCGTGGAAATCCGAGCCACGGGTGATGACCGGCAAACTGGCTTTCTGGCGCATGAGCTTCAAAAGGTAGCGGCCGTTTTTGTCGAATCCCAAAACCCGGATATAGGCGGGGCCACCTGCGGCATCGAATTGTTCGAAATCCGAGGTTTTCAGATTCAACAGCATGTGCAGGAGTGCGCGCTGGACTCGGGTTCTCGGCAGGCGCCGGCTCATGGCCGATTCGACCAGCTGACTGAGTCGGGCTGCCGGGTTGTCTGGTCCTTCTGGCCGGCGGGCGAATTCGTGCAGGCGCTGGGCAAGTCCTTCGCCCATGCCTGGAAAGGACAGCAGGTCCTCGGGTTTTCGTGTCCTGAGCAGGGCGAGGACCGGAACTGCCAGATCTTCCTGCAGCACCAGCCCCTCTTTTCTGGCAACTGCCTCTAAAAGGATGCCCAGGGCTTCTGGCGGCATGGTGTGGGCCAGATTCTGCAGCAGGACAGCTGGATTGTCCCTGTGGCCAGAAATCACGTGCCGGATGGCCGTGGCACTGGCAAAATGGGAAACAGGGGAGGGGTCCAGATACCCCTGGCCCTGGCGCTGGAACGTGACTGGTTCGAGCCGTTTTTTTACTGGCAGGCGAAGGTTGGCTTTCAGATATTCAACGCCCAGGATATTATTGGAGCTTTTCAGCAGGGCTGCTTTCTGGCTGTCACCCAGTTGTGCGGCAACGGCCAGCTGCCGTGCCGCCGCAAAGGACAGGCCTGTCTCGAGGTATCCTTGCAGGGAATCTTTGAATGATGGTGTTTCATTGGACAGGAGGCCGGCCAGGTCGAGAAGATCGGGCAATGTGCCATGCTCGCTGCCAAAAACCAGCGTCTTCGTGATACCGGTGGCAGTCAGGATCTGGACCCCCCCGGACGCGAAACGCTCTGCGCTGGCCGTGGCATAGGGCAGAGGTAACTCCAGGACAAGGCTTGCTCCGCAGGCCAGGGCCATGCGGGCGCGTGTCCATTTGTCGAGCACAGCAGGCTCGCCCCTCTGTGTGAAGGGCCCGCTCATGACGACAACAATGGCCGTATCCTTGCCCAAGGTCTCTTTGACCTGTTGCAGCTGCCAGGCATGGCCGTTGTGCAGGGGATTGTATTCAACGATGATTCCAGCTGTTTTCATATGTGCACGATTATAGCAGTGGCGGAGTGATTCTGCTATGATGGCGGCATATGGCAACGATCGGTTCAAACAATCACCCCCGTACAGCCAGATGGCTGCTCATCGTCGTGTTCATGCTGCTTGTCGCAGGAGGGGCTCTGTTGTGGCTCCGTTTTTCAGCGTTGCCGCACCGGCCCTTTGAAGTACCCGGATCACAAGCTGCGGCATCTTTTGCCGCAATCGTCCAGCCTGAAGAGCTCGAAACAATGGAGAGCCGCCTGAGGGCCAATCTGATGACCGATGTTGGTCTCGTTTCATGGTATCGGCAAGCCAACGAAGAACTCGGCATCCCAGCTCAGTGGTCAGGAGAATGTATTGCCCAAGACCAGCTGCTTTATGGATTCTGGCTGGCTGAGCAGGGCAGGAAATCCCAGTTTGACCAATGGCACGAGCAGTTCCGGACCTATTTCCTGAGTCCTCAAAGCCTGGTCTATCCCGAACGGACCCTGGTGCTGGACGGGCAGCAGGAACTGCCAGCCAGCCAGGACTCAGGCACCAGGCTTGAGCCTGTCGTGGATGATGCTGGTTCGTGGTCTGACTCTCTGCTCTATCTGCGAGTTCTGGCACTGGCCTATTCCAAGTGGCCCAGCGCGGAGCTGGACGAGCAGGAAACTGGGCTGGCTTCTGGCCTGGCCCAGGTGATCGGCACCGGCCTGGCTCCTGACCAGCTGGTTGCGATTCCGACATCTGCTCCGACACAGGACCCTGCAGCCACGCCGACTCCGCGGCCGGAACCGGCAGCGGAACTGGTAGCAGAGGGCTATGCCGGTGACCCGGTGATCCGGCTGGCTGCACTGGACTTGCTCGCCCTGAAAGCTCTGGCAGACTTGGACCCAAGCCTTGTGAACCGGTATGCCGATGCTGTGACTCTGGTCCAGGATGGCCTGATCAGTGATACCCTGCCGTTGTATGCGTATGGCTATGCGACCAGCCAGCAAGGCTATGTCCGGTTTATCCGCTCGGCTCCTGTGGTCGACTTGCAGGATTCTCTGGCCTGTGCGCTTCATCTGGCTGAAATTGGCCAGCTCGATCCTGGGACCCTGAGCTGGCTTCTGGAACATCTGATGAACGACAATGTCCTGTACTCGACTTACCACATTGCCCAGGGTCAGCCCAGTTCTGCCGATGAGTCTCTGGCCAGTCTGGCCCTGACTGCCAGGATTGCCCGGATCGCTGGTCATGAACCGCTCTACAGGCGAGCTGTGGAACGTCTGCGCTGGCATCGGGCCACCAGTGCAACCAGTTCGGTCCTGGACGCCATTTTCCGCCAGGACAGCCAGGGGGTGGTCACCATGACTGCCCGCGACAACATCCTGGCACTGCTGGCAATGTCCTGACACCATCGCCGTAAAACGCAGCCATTTTTTTGGCCTGGGAAAGGTCAATTGCAGTTGGCAGCTTCTGGCCTTTCAGCTATACTGTAGTGTGTTCTAAAAAGAACAAGCTGTCCTTCCGGTTGCCGGCACAGTCCGGCCAAATGCAGCCGGGGCAGGTTAGTAGAAAAAGAGGTAACAAGCATGGGATTCATTGACAAGATCTTTGACAAAGCCAGAAGCGACAAAAAGACCATTGTATTGCCGGAGGCATCGGACCCGCGGACCATCGAAGCTTGCGCCAAGATACTGGAAAAAGGCATCGCAAACGTCGTCCTGATCGGTGATCCTGCGAACGTGAAAGCGGTCGCACCGCAGTGGGACATTTTAGGAGCCACCATCATCGACCCGGCTGCGAGCAACGATTACGCCGCTTATGTGGATGCCTTCTATGAAATGCGCAAATCCAAGGGTGTGACACCGGAACAGGCTCAGAAGACCATGCTCGACCCGCTTTTCTTCGGCGTCATGATGGTCAAGATGCAGGCAGCCGATGGCATGGTCGCCGGTGCGATCAATTCCACCGCCAACACCCTGCGCCCCGCGCTGCAGATCCTCAAGACCGCACCCGGCACAAAACTGGTCTCCTCCTTCTTCATCATGGACGTACCGGACTGTGAATTCGGCGCCGATGGCCTGTTCCTGTTCTCGGATGCCGGCCTGATGGAAAACCCGGACGCCGACCAGCTGTCTGAGATCGCCCTGTCTTCTGCCAAATCGTTCAAGACCCTGACCGGGATCGAACCGACTGTGGCCATGCTGTCCTACTCCACCTATGGTTCAGCCAAGAATCCGCTGGTTGACAAGGTGGTCGAAGCCACCCGCCTGGCCAAGGAAAAAGCCCCTGATCTGGCCCTCGACGGCGAACTGCAGCTCGATGCTGCGATTGTCCCGTCTGTTGGCAAGAGCAAGGCTCCGCAGAGCCTGGTTGCCGGCAAAGCCAATGTCCTGATCTTCCCGGACCTTAATGCCGGCAACATCGGCTACAAACTGGTCCAGCGCCTGGCCAAGGCCGAGGCCTACGGTCCGGTCACCCAAGGCATCGCCCGCCCCGTCAACGATCTTTCCCGCGGCTGTTCTGCTGACGACATCGTCGGCGTTGTCGCCATCACGGCCGTCCAGGCCCAGGAGGCTTAAGCCATGAATGTACTTGTCATCAATGCCGGCAGTTCTTCCCTCAAATACCAGCTCCTCGACGCCCAGAATGGTGACGTACTGGCCAAGGGTGGAGCCGAGCGCATCGGCCTTGACCACGCCATGATCAAGCACACCAGCAAAGGCTGCGACTCGGTCACGTTGCCGATGGACCTGCCCAATCACAAAGTCGCCGTCCAGGCGGTCCTGTCTGTCCTCACCTCCGAGGAACACGGCATCATCAAGGGCATGGACGAAATCGACGCCGTTGGCCATCGCGTTGTCCATGGCGGTGAAAAGTTCGCATCCTCAGCCTTGATCACACCGGAAGTCAAGCGGGCCATCCGTTCCTGCTTTGACCTGGCCCCGCTGCACAATCCGCCGAACATGACCGGCATCGAAGCCTGTGAAGAAGCCATGCCGGGCGTACCCCAGGTGGCTGTCTTCGACACCGCTTTCCACCAGACCATGCCGGCCAAGGCCTACATGTACGCCCTTCCCTACGAAATGTATGAAAAGCATGGTGTGCGCAAATACGGCTTCCACGGCACCTCACACGGCTATGTTGCCCACCGTGCTGCTGAAATGATGGGCAAGCCCTTCGAATCGATCAACATCATCACATGCCACCTGGGCAATGGATCCTCCATCGCCGCGATCGAAAAGGGCAAGTGCGTCGACACCACCATGGGCCTGACGCCGCTGTCCGGCATTTGCATGGGCACTCGCAGCGGTGACATCGATCCGGCGATCGTGACCTTCCTGATGGAAAAAGAAAAACTCGACACCAAAGGTGTCGACAACTTGATGAACAAGCAGTCCGGCGTTCTCGGCATCTCGGGTGTCAGCAGCGATTTCCGCGACCTCTATGCGGCAGCCGGCGAGGGCAACAAGCGCGCCCGCCTGGCCCTCGACATCTTCAAGTACCAGTGCCGCAAGTACATCGGCATGTATGCAGCCGCCATGGGCGGCGTCGATGCCGTCATCTTCACTGCCGGTATCGGTGAGAATACCGCCGATATTCGCCAGGGTGCCTGCGAAGGCCTGACCTACATGGGCTGCGAGATCGACCCCTACCGTAATGCTTCGGTCCGTGGTCGTGAGGCCGTTGTCTCGACGGATGAGTCCAAGGTCAAAGTGCTCGTCGTCCCGACCAATGAAGAACTGGCGATCGCCCGCGAAACAGCTCGGATCTGCGGTTTCTCAATCTAAGGGTTCGCCCGATCCATCCTGACCATGGACACCTGAGGCTGCTTCCGACCGGTTCGGGGCAGCCTCTGACAATCCCAACAACAATTTGACAGCCCCAAAGGAGAATGAGCCTCATGGCCAAGCAAGACAAGCAAGTTGAAGCCATCACCGCGATGGACCAGGATTTCGCCCAATGGTATACCGATGTCGTCCTCAAGGCAGAGCTGACCGACTATTCTTCGGTCAAAGGCTGCATGATCCTGCGCCCGTACGGCTATGCCATCTGGGAAAACATCATGCACAACCTGGACCGGATGTTCAAGAAAACCGGCCATGAAAACGTCGCTATGCCGATGTTCATTCCAGAAAGCCTTCTGCAAAAAGAGAAGGACCACGTCGAGGGCTTTGCCCCGGAGGTCGCCTGGGTGACCCATGGCGGCAGCGATAAACTGACCGAGCGACTCTGTGTCCGTCCGACTTCTGAAACTTTGTTTTGCGACCACTATGCCAATGTGATCCAGTCCTGGCGTGACCTGCCCAAGTTGTACAACCAATGGGTTTCGGTTGTCCGCTGGGAGAAGACCACCCGGCCGTTCCTGCGCACGACCGAGTTCTACTGGCAGGAAGGCCACACGGCGCATGCCACAGCTGAGGAAGCCCAGGAAGAAACCCTGCGCATGCTCGAAACTTATGCAACGTTCTACCGTGACTATCTGGCGATTCCTGTCGTCCGCGGCCAGAAAACGGACAAGGAGAAATTTGCTGGTGCTGTTTCGACCTATACCGTCGAAGCCATGATGCATGACGGCAAAGCCCTGCAGTCAGCCACCAGCCATTATTTTGGCGATGGATTTGCCCAGGCTTTCGGCATTCAGTTTACAGACAAGAATAATAAACTCTCGTACGTCCACCAGACCTCCTGGGGCCTGTCGACCCGCTCGATCGGGGCAATCATCATGGTCCACGGTGACGACAACGGCCTCGTCCTGCCGCCACGCATCGCGCCGATCCAGGTGGTGATCGTGCCGATCGCCGCCCATAAGCCCGGTGTTCTCGACAAGGCCCGGGATCTGGCAGCCACCTTGGGCGAAACATTCCGCGTCAAGCTCGATGAGTCAGACAAGATGCCCGGCTGGAAATTTGCCGAGTATGAAATGAAGGGTGTACCGCTGCGTCTCGAAATCGGCCCGCGCGACCTGGAAAACAACCAGTGTGTCGCTGTCCGGCGCGACAATGGTGAGAAAATTGTCGTGTCGCTCGACCAGTTGGACCAGACGGTGGCACAATTGCTCAATGCTGTCCATGATGGTCTCTACGCCAAGGCCGAGCAGAGCCTCAATTCCCGGATTTATGACGCTGCGGACTGGGAGACATTCACCAGCCTGATCGCCCAAAAGCCTGGCTTTGTCCGCGCCATGTGGTGTGGAGACCTCGATTGCGAGCTGAAAATCAAGGAAGAGACGACAGCCACCTCGCGCTGCCTGCCTTTCGGCCATGAATCCATCGGTGATACCTGCGTCTGCTGTGGCAAGCCAGCCGAAAAGCTGGTCATCTGGGGCAAAGCCTACTGAGGAGTACACTTGCGCCAACGCTACTCATTCTATGCTACATATACCCTGGTTTTGACCGGGGTGTGGAGGGTGCTTCACGACAAGCCATCCTGGTCCGTTTTTGCGGCCGGGGTGGCTGTCTCTGTTCTATCGCTCATTTTCACGACCCGAGTCTTGCAGCCCGACCCGCCGCTGGTTGTGCATACGTTAGGTCCGGCCATCCTGGTGCGCTATCTGGCAGTCTTGATGGTCCAGATTTACCATTCTGGTTTTCTGGCGATCTGGAAAATTATCCACAGGGAAGAGACGGTCCGGATCGAACGCTACGATTCAACCCTTGAAGATGAATTGCCATTGGTCATGCTGGCCAATGCTGTGACGCTGACCCCTGGGACAGTCACCCTTGCGACTGAGGGACGGACGCTCCTGATCCTGTGCTTTGCACCTGCTGATCCGGCGTTGCCTTCTGGAATCAAACCCGACATTGAGAAAATGGAAAAGATCCTCAAGGGAAAGCCGGGAAGAAAGGGGAAGATATGAGCCCCTATCTATTTGCCACCATTGCCGTTTCCGTCCTGATGGTGCTGGTACTTATCCTCGTTATCCGCGGACCTTCCGTCTGGGACCGTTTGCTAGGCTTGAACATGTTTTCCTCCAAGATCACCGTGTTCATTGTCTTGCTTGCAGGAATGACCGGTCAGCCGTATTTGCTGGATATCGCCCTGGTCTATGCCGTCCTTGGGTTCATCGGTACCATTCTGATGGCTAAATTTGTCGAAAGACGGTGAAACAGATGACGGACTTTGTTTCCTGGTTCTTGATCATCCTGGCCTTGCTTTTCATGGCCCTGGGGATTGTTGGTGTCTACCGTTTCAGGACCTTTTATGCCCGTATCCTGATCACGGCCAAAGTCGAAACCATGGGCTTTCTAACCATGATGCTGGGCGTTCTGGTCCAGACCGGCCTGAGTTACTACAGCCTGCGCCTGCTGCTGGTCCTTCTGATCGTCCTGGTAACCAACCCTCTGGCAACCCATGCCATCGCCCGTTCAGCATACCGGAGCGGTCTTGGCGGATTGGGGCAGACTGCTGCCGATTCGGCAAAGGCTGATGCCGATGCGAAGAAAGAGGGTGACTGATGGAGCAGGTCTTCCTCTTAAGTCTGGTCCTGTTTGCCATCCTGGCCATCCAGACGCATACCTTGCGTCATGCAGTCATTTTCCTGAGCATTTATTCGCTGGGATCGTCTGTCCTGTTCCTGATCTACGGTGCTCCTGATGTGGCCCTGGCTGAAGCCATCATCGGCAGCGGCCTGTCGGTCGTCTTCTACCTGGTTGCCTTGAAACGCCAGCGCCTGATGACCATTTTCCTGATCGAAGACGATTCGCTCGATCCGGAGCGGCAAAGGGACTTGGCGCGACTGCTACGCGAGATCGAACACCTGTATGCCAAAAAGGAACTTCAATCCCATGTGTTCCGGACCGACCTGGATCGCAAGGCCATTCTCGCCCAGCGCGATTATGACTTGCTTGTTGCTGTGGAAAAGGGTCAGGTCAGGATCTTTGGTGGACAGGAAGATTACCAGATGGATACGTTGGCCAAACACCTGGCCAGCCTGGACCTGGCCGGTTTGCCTGTTGAGCTTTTCCGGCTGGAGAAGGGAGCACAACCATCATGAAACGATGGGTCAAAGCCTTGCTCATGATGATTCTGGCAGGTGCCGTCCTGGCTGTTTATCTGCAGCTGCATCAGCCGGCCCTTGCTCCCGCAACTGACTTTTACTTGAAAAACAGCCTGGCAGACACCGGAGCAGCCAACGCGGTGACAGGCATCTACCTCAATTACCGGCTCTATGACACCTTGTTTGAAACCTTGCTGTTGCTCGTCTGTGCAGCGGCAATCATCCACTTGTCATGGAGGGGGACTCGCCGATGATGTACCAGGACAGCCCCATTATCCGAGTCGTGATCGGTCTGCTGAACCCTCTGATGCTTCTGCTGGCATTCTACCTGATCCTTAATGGACACACGTCCCCAGGTGGTGGTTTCCAAGGTGGAGCCATTCTGGCGACAGTCTTCATCAGCCATTATGTCATCTACCCTTATGAGGATATCCGGATCAGGACCTTGCAGTTTTTGGAAAAAATCCTCTATCTGGCTTTGGGTGTGCTTTCCGTTCTCGTCGTGATCGTGCTGCCGATGCGACTATCGTTATGGCAAAACCAGCTGTACATGATCGCGATGAACATCCTGATCGGATTAAAAGTCGGAGCTGGCCTGACCTTGATTTTCCTGCGCTTTGTCTTTCATGAAGGAGGCCTCTAAATGCAGTGGATCAGCGGTGAAAATGTCAGTCTGGTCTTGTTCTTCATCGGGGTCTATGGCCTGGTCGCCCGGCGCAACATGGTCAAGGCCATCATTTCCCTCGGCATCATGCAATCAGCCATCATCCTGTATTTCCTGGCGGCCGGTGCACCGGTGCACCCGGTTCCACCGATTGGGGATGTTTCAGCAGCTGTTGCTGTGGCTGATCCCTTGCCGCAGGCCATGATGATCACGGACATTGTCATCGGCATCGGGACCACGGCAGTCGCCCTGACCATGGTCATCCATCTGTATCACCAGTACGGGACAACCAACTGGCTGAAAGCCAAATGGAAACGGAAGGATTGACCATGCCCTATTTGATCTGGCTTGTTGTTGGACCTGTCTGGATCGGGACTTTGGCCCTTCTGTTGCCGGCGCGCCAGGCCCGCTTTCTGGTCACCCTTTTCCAGAGTGTTTTGTTAGCACTGGCTGCCTGGGTTTTCCTGGAAATCAGGCAAGTGGGAACTGTCGAGCAAACCTTGGGCAATTGGCCGGTTTTTGCCGCGATCACGCTGCGGGCTGATTTACTTGCGATCGATTTGATTCTCCTCACAGCCCTGGTTTATACCCTGGCGGGTTTGTATGAATGGAACCGGGCTGAAAAAGACCGCTTGTTCCTGTTCCTGTTCACCGCAATGCAGGGTCTGATCAATGGAATTTTCCTCTCCGGTGATTTGTTCAATTTATTCGTCCTGCTTGAGGTAGCTACTCTGGTCAACAGTGTCCTGATCATGTTCAAAAAAGACAGCCAGGCGATGTACGATGGCTTGATCTATCTATTGGTCAATACGGTTTCCATGGCCTTTTTCCTGATGGGAACGGGCATCCTGTACAAAACGACTGGCTTACTCGATCTGAAGCTTCTGGCCGAACAGATTCCCGGCCATCTTGCCCCGGAATCTCTACTGCTGCCCTATGCCTTTCTCATGGTGGCCGCCAGCCTCAAATCTGCCCTGATGCCGCTTTTCTCCTGGCTGCCCAAAGCGCATGGCACACCCAGCGCACCGTCAGCCGTATCGGCAGTACTTTCCGGGATCTACGTCAAAAGCGGGGTGTATCTGTATGAAAGGTTGCAGATCGTCTTTTCCCCTGTCATAGATACCAGGGAACTGTTCCTGGTTCTGGGTTTCATCACGGCGGTGGTCGGTTTTATCCTGGCTTTGCTGCAAAAAGACATCAAACTGATCCTGGCTTACCACACCGTCTCCCAGATCGGTCTGATCATGATCGGTCTCAACCAGGGCAGTGAACCGGCGAGCTTTGGTGCGTTCTACCACATCATCAACCATGCCCTGTTCAAATCGACCTTGTTCCTGGCCGCAGGACTTATCATCCGCCGCTACCAGACGCGAAATCTCTACGACATCAGAGGGCTTTTGCGAACCATGCCTCTCACAGGAGCAGCAACGGCTCTGGCAATCCTGGGCATCACTGGTGCACCTTTTTTCAATGGCAGTATTTCCAAATACTGGATTGGCTACGGCAGTTCAGGGACTTGGCTGGAATACGGCCTGGTGCTGGTCAATTTCGGCACGATTTTGTCCTTCACCAAGTTTTCAACCATCTTGTTCGGTCCCAAAGCCGAGTCCAGAAACCAGGTTGGAATGCGAGCTCCAGATGTGCCTTCAGAAGGAGTTGTCTTGTTCATGGGTATCCTGTGCTTGCTCGGTGGTGTGTTCAGCGAATCCTTGACCACCGTGCTGTTTGGCCTGCCCATGACGATTGGTGCCGCAAGTTTTCCCGAAAAGACTTTGACGTATCTGCTGCTGGTCCTTGCCGCTGCTGTCCTGTATTTCGGCCTGCTGAAAAAGCGCGCCTGGCTGAAATCCTCAGGCCGGTTCGAATTGACTTTCAATGGTATCGTGGCCAGTCAGGCTGGCTTTTTTGCTTTCCTGTTGCTCTATGTCCTCTGGCAAGCCCGGTAAAAATTTTATCCACGCATCCTTGACTCTGCACTGGGCAGGTCCAGGTCATAGTCTGGCTCCACTTGAATGGTTTTGCCAGCCAGACGGGCGATGCTGCCTGTCCGGATGGCTGGAGAAAAGGTTAACTGGCAGGCAAAGAGCTGTTGGCGGCTAAGGCTCCCCTGGCGTCCCTTGAAGAAGCGGTTGTACGCATTGCGCCCATATTTGCCATCGCCCAGCAGGGGATGGCCAAGATGAGCCAGATGAGCCCGGATCTGGTGTGTGCGGCCGGTGACCAGTTCCACTTCGAGTTCACAAACTGGTTCGCCTTCAGGGCCAAACCCCGGAAACCGGCGTAAAATCCGGTAACGGGTGATGACAGGCACATCGCCAGGTCGCTTTTCATCGTGAATGAAGACCTCGTTCTGACGGGCCCGCTTTTCCAGATAAGCTTCAATCTGTCGGAACTCGAGTCCGTCAAACGTTTGAATTTGCTGACCCGTCTGCGGTTCACCCCTGACCAGGCAATGGTATCGTTTCGTGATCTGGCCTTTCTGCATCAGCTCAATGACCAAGTTCTGGATATCCTTGTTGCGGGCCAGGATGATCAAGCCCCCCGTATTGCGGTCGAGTCGATGGCACAGGACCAGACCAGGATCCTCGAAATCTGACCTGACGGTATCGATCAGAGTGTCTTCATCTTCCGCCTGGGCTTTGGCCGTGCCATGAACAACGACCCCGGCCATTTTATTAAGAATAAGCAGTGCATCGTCCTGATATACGACCTGGTAGGCGGGCGTGTTTTCTGAAGACGCAGCTTGGCTCGAACCGCTTCGGCTACCTTCTGGATTGGCTTGTTCTTGCATTGACGGCTCAGGCAGGTACAAATCAATCACATCCCCGCAGGCAACGGCCTGGTCCGCCTGGATCCGACGCCCATTGAGCCGCACATCTTTGCGGCGCAGCGCTTTGTAGACCTGGGCTGATTTCAGTCCCGGCACCGATCCGGTCAGAGCAGGAATGACTCGCTTGGTTGCCTGTTGCTCGGCGATGACAATCTGGTAGTGGATCATGGGCACCCCTTGCCCTTGAAGATCCGGTCTAAAAGCCATTCGACAAGGCCTGCTGCGACCAGCACCAACCAGGCCAGGGACCAGCCACCAGCCAGACCCCAGAGCAAGAATATCAGGATGGCAACCAGCCAGAGCAACAGGCGCACGGTTTCACACGGCAAACTCCGATGATAGCGCACGGCAATCGACTCCGGCACAGCCCGGCCGGAAAGTAGACGGCTGCGCTGCCAGAAAGATGCAGCGACTGCCGGCAGGAAAATCACAAGTGGCAGCAGCGCCACGCGCCAATTGGAGATGAAAGCGGTTGAAAGGACAGCAACCAGGCCAGCAGCCGCCAACACCAGCCCGGCAATGGTCCAAAACCTGGCCGCATAGGCCAGGATGAAAGGGTCGATGGAATCAGGAGATAAACGACGAGCCATGGGCATGTGATCCTTGTCATGCGATTTTGACGCTATTATACCGCTGGAAGAAAGGTTTATCCATTTTCCTGACTTTAACCTTTTCTAGCTTTTCAAGTAAGAACATATGGGCAAGATTGCGTGGGAGGGGCGCGAACTTGCATGGTCTGGTGCCAGTCTGGAGTGATTAAAGGGACGAGTCTGACACATTTTCCGGCAAATGGGCCAGGCTTCGCTGAATGTATGACCCCTGTGCCGACAAAAGTGCCATATCTTATTGCAGGTCAGACACTGTTGCCGGCACGAGTGTCAGGCTTGTCAGATACCCCCCCCACCAAGCCCCAATCGTGCTATTCCAGTGGCAGGGTGCCATCCGGCGACGAGGATGTCTGAGCAAGCCGGATACCGCATCCGGCCCCACCCACCAAGCCCCAATCGTGCTATTCCAGTGGCAGGGGGCCATCCGGCGGCGAGTTCCGCAGCCGCGCCAGCGGCGAGGATGTCTGAGCAAGCCGGATGGTCCCCCTGCCACATCCCTGCCACATCCCTGCCACGCCTTGACCACCTTCGGTCTCTGGGCTAAACTGAATCGGATATTGGCCCGGTAGCTGGATAATCTGTTCCGGCTGTCCCAAGTGCCGGCGAACGTGAGGTAAGTCATACAGATGGCGATTCGAAAAGTCCTGGTTTTATTTGGTGGTGTGTCGACGGAGCATCTGATCTCGTTGCGCTCGGCTTTCAATATCATCGGCGGCCTGCGCCGGGCGGGCTACACGGTCCAATGCACCGGCATTGTCCAGAATGGCGACTGGCTTGCCTATACAGGACCGGATGAAGCCATTCTCGATGGTTCCTGGGAAAAACTGGCCCGGGAGCAGACCGCCGGCCAACTGCCAGTTCCTGTGCGTTCGCCGCGTGAATTCATCACCCAGTTCCATGCCCAGCTGCCTGATGTGATTTTTCCGGCCGTCCATGGCATCAATAACGAAGACGGCACCCTGCAAGGTCTTCTGGAATTGTCCAGCATCCCTTATGTAGGATGTGGGGTCCTGGCTTCGGCTGCCGGTATGGACAAGCTCCATGCCAAGATCATCTTCAAATCTGCCCGGATTCCGCAGTGCCGCTACCTTGCCGTCAATCGGTCAGAAATCGAGCGCGATCCACAGAAAGTTGCCAGTCGCGTGGAAAGCAAGATTGGATTCCCTTGCTTCCTCAAGCCCAATAATGGTGGTTCTTCCGTCGGGACTCAGCGGGCTGACGACATCCCGAGCCTGACTGAGGCCCTGAAGGCTGTCAGCCAGTTTGACAACCAGGTGATCGTCGAGGAATTCGTCCGGGCGCGCGAGATTGAAGTCGCCATAATGGGCAATGAGTCCCCGAAAACGGCCGTGATTGGTGAGGTTCGCACCAGTGAATCAGTCGAATATTACGATTACGAAGCCAAATATTTCAAGGCTGATGGTGCCGAAGTCCTGGTCCCGGCTGAATTGCCGGCTGAGCTGGCGGCAAAAGTCCGCCGCCTGGCGATCAAAGCTTACAAAGCCCTTGGCTGCCGAGGCTTGTCGCGCGTGGACTTTTTCCTTGAGCGTGACACCAACCGCCTGATGATCAACGAAATCAACACCTTGCCAGGGTTTACCCCGATCAGCATCTTCCCCAAGGCCTTTGCGGCCTCGGGTGTGCCGCTGGAGACTCTGGTCAAAAAACTGTGCCAGTATGCCGTCGCTGAGAAAAAAACACGCACGAGGCAGGAGCAGATATGAATCCAGACCAGCTGCCGATTGGGGTTTTTGATTCTGGTCTCGGAGGTCTGACCGTCCTGCGTGCCATCCATGAACGGCTGCCCTTTGAAAACACCATCTATTTTGGTGATTCCGGCCGGACCCCTTACGGTACGAAATCGAAGGACACCATCATCAAATATTCCCTGCAAATTGCGCGGTTTTTACTGGAAAAAAATGTCAAAATGATCGTGATTGCCTGCAACACAGCAAGTTCACATGCTTTTGAGGCGGTGCGCAATTTCGCCCCGGTTCCGGTAATCGAAGTGATCACACCGGGGGCAGCTGCGGGAGCAGTTGCGACAACCAACCAGAAGATCGGTATCATTGGTACCAAGGGGACCGTCAGCAGCGGTGTCTATGTCGAAGCGGTCCGTGCCGCATCTTCTGATAACCCAGTGATCATCCAGCAGCCCTGCCCCTTGTTTGTTGGGCTCGCTGAGGAAGGCTGGTGGGACCACCCGGTCAGCCAGGCTGTGGCTGATGAATATCTCCAGCCGCTGAAAAATGCGGGTGTCGACACCCTGATCCTGGGTTGCACCCATTATCCGCTGCTCGTTCCAGTGATCGCCCGGACGATGGGCGATTCGGTCCGGTTGGTCAATGCGGGCAGCAAGGTCGCCGCCCGGGTTGAATCTGTTTTGGCCAGCCAGAATTTGCTTAATCACATCGAAGCGACGGCCAGCCATTCCTACTACACCAGCGACGATGCCCGGCAATTCCAGGAGTTGGGCAGTGTCTTCATGGACCAACCCATTCTAGCCGCCGGTTGCATCGATATCGAACGTTACTGAGGAAGACCTGCCATGATCCATAATAACGCCATGATCACCATCGAAGGACAGCAATGGGGGGCTGAAGAAGAACCCCAGACCATCCGCCTGACCACAGAAGGACAGCTGTATCAAAAAAACGACAGCTGGCATGTTGCTTACGACGAAAGTGAAGCGACTGGCCTTGATGGCACCCGCACCACCATCCGGGTTGACGCGGATGGCACCGTGACCTTGCTTCGCAGTGGCAGTCATGAAATGGAAATGGTCTTTGTCCAGGGCAGCCGCCACCTCACCAACCTGCAAACGCCATACGGCAACCTGGCCATCGGGATCTACACCAGCAAAGCCCAGTCATCGCTGAGTGCGGACGGCGGGTCCATTCATCTGGGCTATTCCATTGAATTCAACCAGCAGGAAACAGCCACCCAAAAACTCGATCTGGAAATTCGCCTGAAAGGTTGACAGATACCCTCCAGTCTGTGATAATGTTGTTCGCGTGTTTGGAGGTGTCCTGTGCTGATTGATATCTTGCCGATCTCACATCATACAGGTGATTTCCTGGAACTCGATCTGGCCCCAAGCTCAGCTGAGCTGCGTTTGGACCCTGATGAAAACGCCGGATTCTCGGCGATTTCGTTCTCTGGGCGGATCGAAAACACGGGCAAGGGCAGTTATCGCCTGAATGGCAAGCTTCACGCCACCTTGACAGAACCCTGCGCCCGCTGCCTCGTCCCGGTGACCAGTGAACTGGCTGCCGATGTCTCCGAGGCGTACCGGCCAGGTCTTCTTGCCACCAATACCGGCCTCGATGAGGAAGGGTATCGGTACGAGGGACATGTGATTGATATCCGACAGGCGCTGCACGACAATCTGCTGCTTTCTGAGCCGCAAAAGATCGTCTGCAGTCCGGATTGCCAAGGCTTGTGTCCAGTCTGCGGCCAGAATCTCAACCTTGGACACTGCACGTGCGGGGATGATCATCCAGATCAGGAGTCACCCTTCAGTCAATTGAAACAACTGCTGCAGGATTAGCCGGACGCTAACCTTGCGCACAACATGGAGGTGAATTGGAATGGCAAACCCCAAACGGAAATGGTCCAAGGCTAGAACTTCCCGGCATCGCTCTCTCTGGAAACTGAGCGTCCCGGGACTCGTTGATTGCCCGCAGTGCCACACGAAGAAAATGGCACACAAGGTCTGCAAAGCTTGTGGCTATTATGCTGGCCGCGAAGTCGTCAAGGTGGCTCAGTAAGCTTCTTTTGACCCTTTTAGCATTGCGAGAGAAACGGCAACAGATCGATGACGCAGCGGGGATGAGTATTCGGACTCGCTGCTTTTTCTATGGAAGGGGACTGACATGCCCAGGAAAAAGGGCCAGCTGATCAGAGGCTGCCAGCCAGGCAGCATCGCAGAAGAACTGGACCTTGCAGCGGGAGACCGGCTGATAGCCATCGATGGCCAGCCGGTACGCGATGTCTTTGACTATCGCCTGCGCCAGCTTACCGAAGAACTCATCGTCCGGATCGAGCATCCGGACGGCACTGTCGTCGATTATGAAATCGAAAAAGATGAAGACGAAGACCTGGGACTGGAGTTTGAGGAAGCCCTCCTCGATGAATGCACCCACTGCCACAACAAATGTGTCTTCTGCTTCATTGACCAGCTGCCCAAGGGTTTGCGCAAGACCTTGTATTTCAAAGACGACGACCTGCGCTTGACTTTTTTAACCGGCAACTATGTCACCCTGACTAACATCACAGACCAGGAACTGGACCGCCTGATCGCCTACAGGTTCTCTCCGATGAATATTTCAGTCCATACCACTGATCCCGATCTGCGGATCCGGATGATGAAAAATCCCAAATCCGGCCAGATCATGGAACGCCTGGAGCGGATCGCGGCAGCCGGGATTGCTCTCAACACCCAGATTGTGCTTTGTCCAGACTGGAACGACAAGGAAGCACTGGAAAAAACCCTGCAGGACCTTGCGACCTTGCGACCCTCTGTCCAGAGCATCGCCATCGTGCCGGTCGGAGTCACGCGCTTCCGCGAGGAAAACAACCTGACCCCGATGCGACCCTTTACTGCAGAAGAATGCCAGGCTGTGATCGAGACCGTCCAGCGTTACCAGGCGCGTTTTCTAAAAGAGGCGAACAGCCGCATCCTGTACGCTTCGGACGAATTCTACCTGCGTGGCGGCCTGGACCTGCCAGCGGCTTCGGATTATGATGATTTCCCCCAGCTGGAAAATGGGGTCGGCATGGCTTCGCTGTTTACCACGACGCTTCAGGCCCACCTCTCGGGTGAGAAGCCCATCCTGGCCAGGGAACCGCTGTATTCAGAAGGCGGTCCTTTCGAAACTCAAAGCATGGGTCAGGTCTGGCTGGCGACTGGCACCCTCGCCGGACCGATCCTGGACTCTGCAGCCCGTTCACTGGGCCAGGCCATGGGAATTTCTGTCACCGCCGCTGTCATCACCAACGACTTTTTCGGCGATACCATCACGGTCACAGGCCTTCTGACTGGACAGGACGTGATCCGCCAGTTGAAGCCGCACCTGCAACCGGGCGACCAGGTCCTGATTCCATCCTGCATGCTCAAGGCAGACAGCCCTGTTTTCCTGGATGACATCACCCTCGAAGCTCTGGCCAATAAACTGGCTGTCCCGGTTCATGCTGTCCGGGCAGATGCTGAAGGACTGGTCAGTGGACTTAACTGGCTTCATACAAAAAGGAGTGCAACTCTATGAGCAAACCGATTGTAGCGATCGTCGGCCGGCCCAATGTCGGTAAATCCACCCTGTTCAATTATCTGGCAGGTGAGCGGGTTTCGATCGTCGACGATGAACCCGGTATCACGCGCGACCGGATCTATGCCGATGCCGAATGGCGCGGCCGTCCCTTTTCGATCATCGACACTGGCGGCATCGAGCCCAAGACCGATGACATCATCCTGCGCTCGATGCGAGAGCAGGCTCAGATCGCCATTGATACAGCCGATGTCATTGTGTTCGTCGTGGACATCAAGGCCGGCCTGACGGCTGATGATTCGGAAATTGCCGAGATGCTCCGGAAATCCGGCAAACCGGTTGTTGTCGGGGTGAATAAGGCCGATTTTGTCGGTGATACACCACCCGATGCTTACGAATTCTACAACCTCGGGCTCGGCGATATTTTCGCCATTTCCTCGGCCCACCGCCTTGGGCTTGGTGAACTCCTGGATGAAGTCTTTACCCATTTCCCGGACCCGTCCGAACACGAAGGCGATGAAGATCGGATCTCGGTTGCTGTGATTGGCAAGCCCAATGCCGGCAAATCCTCCCTGGTCAACCGGATCCTCGGCTTTGAGCGCTCGATCGTGACCAATATCCCTGGGACAACACGCGACGCGATCGACTCGGACTTCGCCAATGAATTCGGCCGTTACCGCTTTATTGATACAGCCGGGCTGCGAAAGAAAAGCCGGATCGACGAAAGTGTCGAAAAATACAGCATGATCCGCTCCCTCGCTGCGATCGAACGGGCTCAGGTCTGCCTGGTCCTCATCGATGCCTCCGAAGGGGTGACGGAGCAGGATACGAAAGTGGCTGGTTATGCCCATAATGCCGGCAAGGCCTCGATTCTGGTGATCAACAAATGGGACTTGGTCGAAAAGGAGACAGGCACGCTGGAGAATTACGAACGCCAGGTGCGGGAGAAATTCCCTTTCATGGCCTACGCACCGGTTGTGTTCATTTCCGCCAAGACTGGCCAGCGTGTCCACCGCCTCTTTGAGAAGATCAACGAGGTGTACAACAGTGCCTGCCAGCGCCTGTCCACCGGCATGCTTAATGACTTGCTCAACGAATCGACCGCCATGGTCCCGACCCCCCAGGACAAGGGACGCCACCTCAAGATCTACTACGGCACCCAGGTCGGTGTCCGGCCGCCGCAATTCGTCCTTTTTGTCAACGACCACCATCTGATGCATTTCTCCTACGAACGGTACCTCGAGAACCAGTTCCGCAAGAACTATGGATTTGCCGGGACGCCGATCTGGATCATGCTCCGCGACAAGAACAAAGAAGATTAAGGAGAACCTCCGAACGTGTCAACTGAAATCAAGAATCTGCGCAACATTGCCATCATTGCCCACGTCGACCATGGCAAAACCACCCTGGTCGATGTCATGCTCAAGCAAAGCGGTGTCTTCCGGGATAATGAGCAAGTTGTCGAACAGGTCATGGACTCCAATGCCCTCGAACGGGAGCGTGGGATCACCATTCTGGCCAAAAATACCGCGGTCCGCTATGGCGATTACCGGATCAACATCGTCGATACACCCGGACATGCCGATTTCGGCGGTGAAGTTGAGCGCGTGCTCAAGATGGTCGATGGCGTGCTTCTGGTCGTCGATGCCTACGATGGTCCGATGCCGCAGACTCGCTTCGTCTTGAGGAAAGCTCTGGCCATGAAACTGCAGCCGATCGTGGTCATCAACAAGATTGACCGTCCGGATGCCCGGCCGCTGGAAGTCGTTGACATGGTGCTCGAGCTCTTCATCGAGCTGGGTGCGGATGATCACCAGCTGGATTTCCCGATCATCTATGCCTCTGGCCGCAGTGGTTATTCCTGCATTGACCTCAAAGACATCGAAGGCGACAAGAAAGACCAGGCGGACTTCCGCCCCCTCTTCGAAGCCATCGTCGACCACATTCCCTGTCCCAAGGGTGAGCCGGAGGCTCCTTTGCAACTGTTAGTCTCCAACATCGACTATGACGCCTACATCGGCCGCATCGCCATCGGCCGGGTCGAGCGCGGGACGATCAGCCAGAGCCAGACCGTCACGGTCTGTACATTCAATGACTCGGCCACCAAAAATGCTCGTGTGGTCAAGTTGTTCCGTTATGAGGGCCTCAGGCGCTGCGAGGTCAGCGAAGCCGAGGTCGGTGAAATTGTCTGCGTGGCAGGCATTCCGGAAATTAACATCGGTGACACCGTCTGTGCCCAGGGTGCTGCGGAACCGCTGCCTTTCGTCGACATTGACGAGCCAACCATCGCCATGACCTTTTCGGTCAATGATAGCCCGTTTGCCGGCCGTGAAGGCAAGTTTGTCACCTCACGACATTTGCGTGAGCGCCTGTTCCGCGAAATGGAAACCAATGTTTCGATGCGTCTCGAAGAGACGGACACGACCGAATCCTTTATCGTCAAAGGCCGCGGTGAGCTCCACCTCTCGATCCTGATCGAGACGATGCGCCGCGAAGGCTATGAATTCCAGGTCTCAAAGCCGAAAGTCATTGTCAAGGAAGTCGAAGGCGTCCTGAGTGAACCGGTCGAAATGGTCATGATCGATGTCCCGGAAGATTTCGTCGGTGCCGTCATCGAAAAACTGGGCCGTCGCCGGGCCGAGCTGACCAACATGCTGCCGCCGGAAAAGGGCTATTCCCGCCTGGAGTTCAATATTCCGTCGCGTGGCCTGATCGGATACCGGACCGAGTTTTTGACCGACACCAAGGGCAATGGTATAATGAACAGCGTTATCAGCGGGTTTGAACCTTGGAAAGGTGAAATCGAGACCCGGTCCCACGGCGTCCTGGTTGCCTGGGAGTCCGGCGATGCCGTGGCCTATGGCCTGTACAACGCCCAGGAGCGCGGCAACCTTTTCATCGGTGCCGGAACGCCCGTCTATGAGGGCATGGTGGTCGGTGCCAATCCCAAAAACGAAGACATTGTCGTCAACGTCTGCAAGAAAAAACATGTCACAAACATGCGCGCATCCGGCTCGGATGATGCTTTGCGTCTGGTCCCGCCGGTCCAGATGAGCCTCGAGCAGCATCTGGAGTTTGTCTCAGACGACGAACTGATCGAAGTCACCCCCAAGACGATCCGCCTGAGAAAGCGGATCCTCAATTCCGAGATGCGGGCCAAACAACGCTCGCGCAAGAACGACTGATGAGGTAATATGCTGGCTCGCCGCGTCAAACGCACCTTGATGATTGTCGTCACAATTTTCATTCTGCTGGTGATCTCCGCCATCGGGTTTTATTTCGGCATGACCTATGTCATCTCGCAAAACACACGCTTTGATCAGCTCGATGCCGAATTTCTCAAGCCAGAGGATGAAAACAAGTTTAAAATCGGCAAGGACACCAAGGGTGCGATCGAAATCTACATCCCCCGTGCGGCTGATACAGCAGACATCGCCGAGATTCTCCAGGATCGCGACGTGATCAGCAATTCGCTCGTCTTCACGGTCTTGTCGAAGTTCAACGGCTTTGATGGAGCCTATCTGGCAGGAACGCACTATGTCACCGATGACATGAGCTATGATGAGATCATGTACATCCTGACCCAGAAGCCCAATGCCGTCCGGGTCACGTTCCCGGAAGGCCTGACCTACAGCGAGGTCAAGGAACGTCTGGCTGCCGCAGGTGTCAGTTTTGATGAAAAGCGGCTCGACAGCCTGATGAAGAACCCCCAGCTCTTCGTTGATTACCCGTTTGTCGCAGCGATTGCCCCGAAACCGGGCCGCGACTGGCTGCTCCAGGGCTATCTTTATCCGGACACCTATGAGTTCGACATGAATACGGACGAGGAAACCATCATCCGCACCTTCCTCAATAATGCCCAGAAAAAGCTGCAGGACAAGTATTTCGACCAGGCTGCGGCGATGGGCATCTCACTGGATGAGGCCATCACCCTGGCTTCGATCATCCAGATCGAGACGTCCCTCAATGAGGAAATGCGCACGATTTCCGAAGTCTTCTGGAACCGGTTGGATCGGGAGATGCCCCTGGGTACGGATGCGACCATCAACTACATGCGCAAAGAAGAAGGCCTGGAAACAAAACTCTGGCTATCCCAGGCGGATATTGATGCGATCACAGGCCCTTACAACACGTATACGAATCCAGGTTTGCCGCCCGGACCGATCTGCTCGCCCGGCGATCTGGCGATCAAGGCTGCCCTGTGGCCAGCCAGCCACGATTACCTCTACTTTGTTTCCAAGGGCGACGGTACTGGCAGCAGCGACTTCTCCTACACCCTGGATGAGCACAATGCCAAAGTGGCCAAATACCAGGCAGCCAGCCTGAACAACCAGGAAAACAATGGCTGACCTGTCTGCCCGATCCTTGCATGCAAAACGGCCAGAGCTCCTGGCTCCAGCCGGTGACAAAAACAAACTCGAGACCGCCATCGCCTACGGGGCAGATGCGGTCTATCTGGGCAGCAAGCTGTTCAGCCTGCGTGCCCAGGGCGGCAATTTCACATTAGAAGAGATGTCAGATGCCGTGCAGTATGCCCATGCGCGCCAAGTCAAGACCTATGTCGCGGCCAATATCCTGGCTCATCCCAGGGACATGTCTGCCTTGCGTGAGTTCATGCGGGCAATCAGGCAGATCGGACCGGATGCCCTGATCATTTCCGATCCAGGGGTTTTTTCCCTGGCCAGGGAAGAGGCGCCGGAAATCCCTGTCCACATCAGCACCCAGGCCAGTGTGACCAACGCCCAATCCGTCCGTTTCTGGGCTCGCCAGGGAGCCAGCCGGATTGTCCTGGCCCGGGAGCTGGGCCTGGATGAAATCCGGGCCATCCGGGACCAGATTCCTCCGCAGATCGAGCTGGAAGCCTTTGTCCATGGTGCGATGTGCATGGCCTATTCCGGGCGTTGCCTGCTGTCCAATTTCCTGACCGGCCGTGGGGCCAACCAGGGCGAATGCGCCCAGGCCTGCCGCTGGGAATACGAAGTGCGTGAGATCAAGCGTCCAGACCAGCCCCTGCTTTTAACGGAAGATAGGCGCGGAACTTACCTGATGAATTCACGTGACCTGTGCATGATTGAGCACATCCCGGCGTTGCTTGCTGCTGGACTTGACAGTTTCAAGATTGAAGGCCGGGTTAAAAGTGCCTTTTACGTGGCAACCGTCGTCAAAGCGTATCGCGAGGCCATCGACCTGTATCTGGCCGATCCTGGACACTTCAGAGTCGATCCGGCCTGGTTGTCTGATCTGAGCAAAACCGTACACCGGCCATTTGACACCGGATTTTATTTCAACCGCCCTGCCGAAGATGCCAAAATCTTCCTTCAGGATACGCAAGTCCGGGAAGCTGCTGTTGTCGGTGTCGTCGAAGCCTACTTGCCGGACAGTGGCCTTGCTTTCGTACAGCAGCGCAACAAAGTCAGCGCAGGTGAAACGGTCGAAATGGTCCAGCCCAAGGGCCGCCATTTTGAAATCATAGTACAGGGATTGCTGGATCTGGAACGGCAGACAATCCCCAGTACACCACATCCGAAAATGTATTATTTCCTGCCGGTCCCAGAACCTGTCGCAAGAGGCTCCTTCATCCGGCGGCTGGGTGACAAGGATACCCCAACCAATCGATAGGTTGACCTGTTCAATCAAAAATCCTCGATAACAAGTCACCCATCATGTGGCGCAGTTTCTGGTCAAAACCGAACTGGGCCATGATTTCTTTGGCGATAACCAGGATGACCGGACCGACCAGGATACCGCCCAAGCCGTAGGCTGCCACGCCGACGATCATCGAAAACAAAGTGGCCATCGGATGCAGGCGCAAGGCATTGCCCAGGATGGGTGGTTCGATGAAGCGGCGGATGACCGAGACCACCAGGAAGGTGATCAGGGCCCCGACGCCGCCCCAGAAATTGGCATTGATGAACTGGTAAATGGCGATCGGGATCATGGTCGCACTGATGCCAAGGACTGGCAGGAAATCGACAATGGCTGCCAGCAGGGCGAAGACCACGGCATAAGGCATGTCGATCAGGATCAGCCCAACCAGCACCATGGCAAAGGTGATGATCAACAACAGCATGTAGCCACCGATAACTCGCAGCAGTGTTTGCGACAGGATGTTGAACAGGTTGACGGACTTTTTCAGGAAGGACTTGTTGTTCAGGCTGCGGTCCAGGAAAAGGTAGAGGTTGGCACTGTCGGAAATGAAATAATACCCGGATAACAAGATGACAATGATGGCCAGGAAAACGGCTGGCAGATTACCAACGAAGGATCCGAGGCTATTCAAGAGTTTGGTGGCCAGCGTCGGGAAAGCGTTGACCAGGCCTGTCTGCCATTCGACCAGGGACTGCTGGATGACAGACAGTGTCTGTTCATCGACAAAACCGAGCAGATCGGCCATTCGTCGCATCTGGGCGGTGACGACGGTGGCAATATCTGTCTGGCTGAGAAACTGGGGAACGTAGGTGGCCAGCTCACGCAGCTGGGTGATGCTGATGAAAACGATCCCGGCAATCAGGGCAATCAGGGCGACGACCAGGATGATGTAGATGGCCACGGCCCAGCGGATGTTCAGGAGGGCCGCAGGCGGTGAGCTTGAGTTTTCCGGAGCGATTACGGAATCCGGACCGGGTGAAGGCTCAGCGGTTTTTTCCGGTCTGGATCCGGTGGAAGCTTTGCTTTTTACGCCGGTTTGCAGGGCCGACGGCGGAGGGGGTGTACGGGGTGGATGGATCCGGTTGGCCAGGGCGATGGCGCTCCTGGCAAGGACCAGGCCGGCGACAAAGGGCAAAAGCAGGATGAACAGGCGGAAACTGAGGTAAATCAGGGCAATCACCAGGGTGGAGATCAGCAGGTATTTGATGATGGTGATGATCGTGGCCAAGTCACGTTGTACTTTACCGGATTCTGGCATGGATGCCCCCTTGTGTGTCGCTGCCTGGATTTCAGACGGACTGGTAGTACGTCACTCCAATTGTAGCAAGAAGCATCAGCAAAGCCAATGCAAACAAGAGTCCGCCCGGCAAAGAAACATGGGCATCCTGCCCGGATTGAGGCAGGCGAGCGGGCAGTTTTTTCTGCAGTCGCCCCAGCAGCGCCAGCAAGGGGATCAAGGCCACAGCAGCCAGGAAGGTTGCAATCAGGGAGGCATAGAAGATCGATTGTGTGGAACGGGTCGGCAGATTCAGGTATTGGGCCGTCAGGCGGGGCAAGAGAGGCGTGAGGACGAGCAAGGTCAGATTGAGTGAGGCGTGGGCGAGAATGCTGGGCAGCAGGCTGCCGCCGTGGGCACGCAGATAACCGAGCAGCAGTCCGGCCAGAAAAGGCGAAACGAGGAAGAATGGATCGTTGTGGAACAGGGCAAAGGCAACGGCCTGCCAGAAAATGGCCAGGCCTGGTGCAAGCTGAGCGACCAGGCTGCTCAGGATGACGCCACGGAACATCAGCTCTTCGATCAGGGCAGGGGCCAGGACACGGATCAGGATCAGGATCCCTGCGACCGTCCAGGGTTGCTGCCAAAGATCGGCAAGGAAGTCATCGCGGCTGTCCGGTCCGGGCAGCTGCCAGCCCAGGCGCAGCATGAAATAGACCGACAGATTGTTCAGCCCGTGGAACACAACTGCAGCCGGCACCCCGATGACGGCTGCCAGGATCAGGCTGCCATCGCGGGAACGACCGCCCCAGATGTCCTGGGCCGGCAGATGGTCTATGAGGATGACGAGCAGGGTGGGTAACAAGATCAGGCCGCCCTGCATCAGGACGGCGCGGCTGACAAATCCCCGCAGGGAGCTTTGTGTCAGCCAGCTCGTCAGCGCGGGCTGTGCCATGGCTGCCAGCTGCAAGGCCAAAGTCAGGACTGTATGGATGATCAGGAGGGTGCCGGCTGCTGTGCGTTTCATTGGAACTGGCCCAGGTAAAACTGCCAGAAGCGGAAAATTTCTGGTTCGAACAAGAAGACCAGCCAGGTGGCAATGACAATGAAAGGTCCAAACGCCAATGCACCATCTGGCTCGACGTCTGAAGGTTTCCGGGGAGCATATTTTTTGACCAGCAACGGAACGGCAAAAAAGGAAGCGGTCAAGAATGACAGGAAGACAAGGCTTACCGCCAACCGGTAATCGAGCATCCAGACACAGGGAATGATCAGCTTGACATCCCCCATGCCCATGGCATCCTGGCCGGCAATCCGGCTGCCGATCCAGCCGATCAAAAGAAAAAGTACCCCGGCAAGCACCCCGGCCAGAAAGCGAAAGCCCAGTTCGGAAAAGGACCAGCCACGATTCCAGGTCTGGACCAAGGCGTGAACGAGAGCCAGAAGGGCCAGGCCAGCGGTCAAAGGATCCGGGATGATCCTGGTTTTCCAGTCGGCAATCAAGATCAGCAGCATCAGGAAACTGGCAAGCACGTATAGGACAAAGAGTAGAAGAGGTTGGACGCGCAGCCACCCGGCTCCGGTCAGGATGGCTGAAAGGACGATCAGGGACAGGCCATCCGGCAGGAATGTGGTGCGCAGCTCAGGCTCCAGCTCAGGCGGCACAACCGTCTCACCATACTCCAGCAGCCAAGTTGCCGGCAGGCGGCGATAGGTCTGCCAGGCCAAAAGGCCCATCAATCCACCCGGGATCACAAACAGAAAGTCTTGCATCTGCATGAAAAAGCACCTCGATAGTCCTATCTTAAGCGAAGGGCCTGGACCATACAATCCGGAAAAGGAAGTTGGATAGAAATCAACGCCTGCAAGTTGGTTTTGTACAAGTTGCATAACATCCAGGTCTACTTTTATGTCAATCGAATGACAGTTTTGATTGACGTTTTTTGACAACAGGGCTTATAATGGCCGTGGTGATTGGAATACCAATGCCCGTCCGATTGTCTCGGATCATTTAGGAGGAAGTTGAAGTGACAACTGTTCAACAGGTTCAAGATAAAATCATCAACCATTTGCGTGCAGAATATGCGCATCAGCCGGAATCGGCCAGCCCGTTCGAGTTCTGGACAGCCTTGTCCCGGACGGTGGTTGAAATGCTGGCTGATCGCTGGGAGACTTCGATCGCTCATTACACGCAGCAAAGGCAAGCCCATTACTTCTCAGCCGAATTCCTCGAGGGCCGTTCCCTGGTCAACAATCTGGTCAACCTGGGGCTCTATGAAACAGTCCGGGACGCTGTGGCAAGCTTGGGCTTCGATCTGACAACTTTGGAAGAACAGGAGAATGATGCTGCTCTCGGCAATGGTGGCCTGGGCCGCCTGGCTGCCTGTTTCCTCGATTCCTGTGCCACCCAGAACCTGCCCGTGACGGGTTACGGTATCCTCTACCGTTACGGCCTGTTCCGCCAAGCGATCGAGAATGGCTTTCAGAAAGAATATCCGGATGTCTGGATGGAACGCGGCTATCCCTTTATCGTACGCCGGTATGAGGAGAAGGTCCTGATCCACTACAACGACATGGACGTCTTTGCTGTCCCGTACGATATGCCGATCACTGGCTTTGGCACCGACAATGTCAATACCCTGCGCCTGTGGCGCGCCGAGCCAGCCGAAGAATTCGATTTCAATCTGTTCAATTCCCAGCGTTTTGATGATGCGGTACTGCACAGAAACCGGGTCAATGACATCTACCGTGTCCTGTACCCGAACGACACCTCCTACGACGGCAAAGTCCTGCGCGTGCGCCAACAGTATTTCTTTGTCTCGGCTTCGCTGCAGAGCATCATCCGCGAACACCTCAAAACGCATGATGGCAATCTGAAGAATTTTGCCGAATGGCACAGCATCCAGCTTAACGACACCCACCCGGTTATCGGCATTCCGGAACTGCTGCGCCTCCTGATGGATGAGCATGGGATGAGCTGGGATGAAGCCTGGGCCATCACTTCGAAAACATTCGCCTACACCAATCACACCGTCATGGCAGAAGCTCTCGAGAAATGGGACATCAGCATCTTCCAGTTCCTGTTCCCGCGCATCATGGAGATCGTCAATCACATCGACTATCTGTTCCGCCAGGACATGCAGGCCCGCGGCATGCAGTACGACCGGATCAATTATCTGGCACCGCTGGGCGATGGCAAGATCCGCATGGCCTGGCTGGCCTGTTATGGCTCTTTCTCGATCAATGGTGTCGCTGCCCTGCACACCCAGATCCTCAAGACCGATACGTTGCGTGAGTTCCATGAGCTCTGGCCGGAGAAATTCAGCAACAAGACCAATGGCGTCACCCCGCGCCGCTGGCTGAGGACTTGCAACCCGGAATTGTCTGGCTTGCTGACCGAGCTCACAGGCAATGAATCATGGGTCACCAGTCTGGAAACCCTCAAAGACTTGGAAAAATACGTCTCTGACGACTCGGTCATGAACCGTTTCCTTGAGATCAAGCGCCAACGCAAAGTGAAACTGGCCGATTTCATCGCGAAAAACGAAGGGGTCAAGATCGATCCGGACTCGATCTTCGATGTCCAGATCAAGCGCCTGCACGAATACAAGCGCCAGCTGCTCAATGCACTGGAAATCCTGGACACCTATTTCCAGATCAAGGACAACCCGGCAGCGGACATCCATCCCCGCACGTATATTTTTGCAGCCAAGGCGGCACCCGGCTACTTCAAGGCCAAGGCAGTCATCAAATTCATCAATGAAATTGCCCGTCTGGTCAACAATGATCCAGATGTCAAGGACCGGATCAAAGTGGTCTTCATTGCCAATTATAATGTCTCCCGCGCCGAAATGATTTTCCCGGCCTCTGATCTCTCTGAGCAGATCTCGACCGTCGGACTGGAAGCATCCGGCACCGGCAACATGAAGTTCATGATGAATGGAGCCCTGACCATTGGAACGTATGACGGAGCTAACGTCGAAATCGCCGGCATTGTCGGTCCGGAGAACTGTTTCATTTTCGGCCAGAAGGTCGAAGATTTCCTCGCGGCTAAAGGCTACTACAATCCGCAGTGGCAGTACAACAACATCCCGGGTCTCAAGCGCTGTGTCGACACCTTGATCAATGGCACGTTTAGTGACGCCGGCACTGGCATGTTCCAGGACCTCTACAATGGCCTGCTCTATGGCTCCAACTGGCAGCCGGCCGATCCGTTCTACGTCCTGGGTGACTTTGACGATTACCGCAAAGCTCGCCAATACACCGACCGTATCTATCGCGACCGCCTCGACTGGGCACGCAAATGCTGGGTGAACATCGTCCGCAGCGGTTTCTTCAGCTCTGACCGTACGATCCACGACTATGCCAGCGAAATCTGGAAAGTCGACAGCGCCAAGATCTGAAATCGGATCCGGCTGTAAACTGTTAGCTAGCAAAGTCCACTTTTGGTACCAGTTGCCGAGAGTGGACTTTTTTTCGCCAGGAAGTGCTTGTTCAGAATGGAACGTCTTTCGGGTTATAATTGTCTTGATCATCAGGCGTAACATCACACCGGAGGACCGTCCATGCGCAGGAGCATCTTGAACTGCATCAGCACCATCGATGAACTGGACGTTTCAACCTACCACAGCTGAACGAGCCATTTCTGGCTGGCCTGAACAATCGTCAAAGCAGGGATGCCTGGCTGGAAATCATCGGACAGGTTCCAGACTTTCACGGGAGTATCGTCATCGAGAATGTCTTTGAAAGCACGCCTGCGATGCTCAAGGCGCTGATTGAAACCATCGACTTGCCCCACATCAAGATCAATCTCGACATCGGCCACAGCAAGCTTGGCACAGCCCCACTGGAAGACTGGATTCGCGAGCTAAAGGACCACATTGCCTATATCCACCTCCACTCCAACAACGGCATCCATGACCAGCACGTCAAAGCGCCGCCGGGTGAAATCGACACCCTCTACCAGCTGCTCGACCAATACGCCATCAACCCTGCCATCGCGCTGGAATACCCGATCCAAGACTTGGATGAAGAGATCCGGGCGATCTTGGCCGATTGAGCCGCTTCTGGTGCCAGCCCTCGCAAAGCCCCTGATCATTGTAAGCTCAGTCGTGCTAAACTGATGAAAGAACTGCGCGGCACCCTGGTGAGTACAGCTCAAAATGCGAGCAAGAGGTAGGATATGAGCAGATGTATCAGTTGTGGCAAGGAAGGGCAGGGCATTGTATGCAGGCGCTGCTCACGAAAGACCGGGCGCCTGGTCGATGATGTCAAAAAAGATAGCGGCAAATATGTCGGCGTGGTTGCTCTCGCTGCGCTGGGATCACTGGTCAGCTACAAGGCGATCCAGTACTGGAAGGGGCGTTCAGCGAAATGAAACCCACAGCAATTGTCTACCAATCGAATGCCGGACACACCAGACGGTATGCGGAACTGTTCGCCCAGCTATCCGGGTTGCCAGCCCATGACTTGAAAAGTGCTCATTCAACAATCCAAAAGGATGAAACGATCATTTTCTTTGGTTGGCTGATGGCTGGAAATCTCCAAGGCTATAAAAAGGCCGCGCGGCGTTACCAGGTCGGTGCCATGTGTGCGGTCGGAATGGGGAGACCAGGAGATGGCCAGATAGAGACGATCGCCAAGAAATACGGATTTGACTTGAAAAAAGCATTTTATCTCCAGGGCGGGCTTGACTTTGTAAAACTGCATGGTATGTACGGTTTCATGATGAAAACGCTCAGCACCTTTATGGGCCCTGCTCTGGAGAAAAAAGACGGGAAAACCCCGGAAGAGATGGAAATGCTGGCCATGCTCAAGGACGGCGGTGATTATGTGAGTGCGGATCATCTGGAACCGCTCATGAACTGGTATAAGGCACAATAAAAAAACCGCCCCCGGTGCCAGGCACCGGGGGCGGAGTTTACAGACTCTTATTGTAATTATTTTGCAGGTGGAGTGTAGATGATCGAACCAGACGCACCACCTTCTGGCAAAGTATAAGTGACACCACCTTTTGTGATCTGATCGACAACAAAGGTAAACGTCAGTGTTGATGTACCCACTTTGACCTGATCCGAATTGAGTGCAACTGAGCCGTCCGTTCCGGTGATGCCGTTGTCAAGATCGGATGTGGCACCCGACCAATGACCTGATACGGTTGCACCATCGAGATCTGTACCGTCAAGCGTTGTATAGACTGTGGCCGTTGACCAGACAAAGATGTTTTTACCGGCCTTCTTTGTCGTATATGCCATTTCAATGAGTACACTCAGCGCTGGATTCTCCGGCGGAGGCGTGGCCGGATTGACTGTGATGTTGACGGTGGCTGGATCGCTAAACAATTTGCCATCGAAAGCTCGGAAAGTGAACAAATCCGTTCCAATGAAACCGGAAGTTGGCGTGTAGGTGAGGGTGGGGGCAACACCGGACAAGTCACCATGTGCCGGTCCATCCACAATCGAAAATTTCAGGGTATCCCCGTCTGGATCACTAGCGGTCAATGTAATCGCCACAGGCGTATTGACGGTTGTTGTCACCGTCTGGCTGTCAGCAATCGGGGCTGTGTTGTCCTCGACCGTTTCATTCAGCGCCTTGCCTGCATCGACCAAACCATAGCCGTAACGTTCCTTGTCGCCCAGATCAAGCGCTGTATCTTGCAGGACAGTCTGAACCCCGGCCGGATCCGTGGCAATCCCTTTGGCAATGACCAGGGCGGCGACACCGGCGACATGCGGAGATGCCATCGAAGTGCCCTGGAATAAATAATAGCCAAAGTCGCTGACCACTTTGGTGGTTGGATTGAAGGTGTTCTGGAGAATGCCATCCTTGTAGCCGTCGCCGTTCTGGTCGACAGTGACGTCGCCGCCAGGGGCGACCAGGTCGAGGCTTGACCCCCAATTGGAGTAGTATGCCAGTTCCTTATCAAACCGCGTGGCTCCGACTGCGATGACATAGTCATCATAGGCGGCGGGATAGCTGACTGTGCCCGTGCCATCATTGCCGGCAGCGGCGACAATCGTCACGCCCTTTTTGTGGGCATAATCCAGCGCATCTTTAAGCACAAGGGAAGGATAAGGACCGCCCAAGCTCATGTTGATCACGTCTGCCCCGTGGTCAGCGGCATATTTGATACCAAGTGCTATGTTAGTATAGGTGCCGGAGCCCTTTTTACTCAGGACTTTGACTGGCATCAGGGAGGCGTTGTAGGCGATGCCCGCGACTCCGATGGCATTGTTCGTGCTCTGGGCAACGGTGCCGGCCACATGTGTGCCATGGCTATTGTCATCGTTGGCGTGAGCGTCGTTGTTGACGAAGTCATAGCCTTCGATAAAATGTGTGCCGGCCAAGTCTGGGGCCAGGACGAAATTGCCATAATTCTCATAGGCGATGCCGGTATCGACGATCGCCACAATTACATCTGTTCCGGTCGATTCCGTCCAGGCAGCTTCCAGATTGATGCCACCTTGATCTTGGGCGGCAAAGTTCCACTGGAGCTCATAATAGAGATCATTGGGAGCGGCGAATGCCTGCGCGTAATAGTTGGGCTCGGCGAAGGCCACATCCGTCCTGCGCGAGTACTCTTGCACCTTTTCCTTCACCCTGCCCTCTGGGACTTTGATCACCTGGAAAGGTTTGTGGTCATTCTTGAATTTGACAACGATTTCATCCGGTACAAATGTAGCATCAGATTTTCCCAGGCTTGTATACACCTGCAATGGATCTGAAGCAGCACTGACCGCTGAAATGGGCAGAATCGCCACGAGCATCAGGATGACCAGTAAATAACTGGCCCATGCCTTGAACCTCATACAACCACCTCCCGGATTTCTTATGGCTAAGAAATAAATCAAAAAACACGCAAACAAACGACAAACAACTCTACTTTCATTATACACCGGTCTCCCGACGAATGAATTCCAGAATTCCAGAAACCCTACGCGAACTGGCCTTGTCAGTTTGGGCAAAACTGCTCATTTCGATAAGGCCAGATAGCACAGGGAACTGGACCCGCATGATCTTGCAGGTTTAGTCATTAAGCGCAGCATCTGAGAGGGTGTCAACAATATTTTCCATGAAATGGTAAATTGGCGGAAACTCAACAAAAATGTTAAAATAGTGCTGTGTGAAAAATTGGAGGTTCTGAATGTACAAAATTAACGACTATGTCGTGTATGGTTCGATGGGCGTGTGCAAGGTTGTTGATATCAGCCAGGAGAATTTTGGAGGCGGGACGAGCCGGGAGTACTACGTTTTAAGCCCGGCCTATGGCAATCCAGTTGAGATTTTCATCCCGACTGATAAGCAGGATGCAGCGCTGCGGCCGATTTTGGCTAAGGATCAAATCTTGGCGCTGATCCATTCCATGCCAGAAATCAATGGTGAGTGGATCCCGGATGACAGCTTCCGCAAAGCAACCTTCAGCGAAATCCTCAAGACAGGCGACTTGCAGAAAGTCATCCAGCTGATCAAGATGATCCATTTTCGAAAACTTGACTTGCAAGAAAGTGGCAAGCACTTGGGCAATGTGGATGCGGAAATCATGAAGCAGGCAGAGAAAATCCTGCACAATGAATTCGCCTTTGCCCTCGATCTTCAGCCTGACGACGTATCGGCCTATATCATGGCAAACATGCATTGAGCCCATGCCCAAACTGTCTCTTGAGGGCATGAACGCACGAGGGCAGGGCCATCCTAATCTCTGCTGCTGCGGATCCAGCGAATGGACTTGGCTTTTCTGAACAGCCGCAAGGGCAGGCTGAAAATGCTGAACCCGGGTTCCGCGGCCTCAGGCTCCGGCGGCTGGGTCAGACGATGGATCCGGTGGTGGACCTGGCGCATCAGGTGCTGGCGTTTTCGGACGGACAGGTTGTTCATCTGTACGACGATGGCCATGAACAGCTGTGCTTCAACGGTGCGCAGAAACGCACGATAGGGCCGTTTCCAGGTCGTCCAGAGCTGCTGGTCCCAGATGAAATGGCGGATGATGTCAACTGCTTTCAGGTAGTCATTGACATTCTTGATGCTAAAATTGCCGGTGATACCAGTGCTACGCAGGCAGTAGTGGTAGACCGGCTTTTGCATGATGGCCACCCGCCCGGATTTGATCAACAGGCGCGAGGTCGTAGCCACGTCTTCGTAATAGATCGAGGGATAGGAGATGTTGTGCTCGGCAAACAGCTCGCGGCGATAGAGCTTGTTCCAGGCAAAGGCGGGAATGCGCAGCAAGGTCAACGACATCTGGGCTGCTTCCTCACCGGAGAGGTTTTTGTGCATGGTCAGCATCCGGAACGGAATCTTGATTCCGCCGCGGGGGAAATCGATATAGAAGTTTCCCATGACGATGTCGGCCTGGCGCTCTTCGGCCAAGTCCGCCATGCTGCTGATAAAGTCGGGCTCCACATAATCATCTGAATCGACCAGGGCGATGTATTTGCCGGTGGCGAGGGCGATGCCGTTGTTGCGGGCCGCAGCGAGTCCCTGGTTTTCCTGCCAGAGCGAGCGGAAAATCGGATAACGGGCCTCGTAGCGGCGAATGATGCTGCCACAGCCATCGGGCGAGCCGTCATTGACCAGGATCACTTCCAGCGGCCGATAGTCCTGGGCCACCAGCGAGTCCAGGCAACGCTCGAGGTATTTTTCAACTTTATATATGGGCACTACGATACTGACCAGCGGTCGTTTCATTGCCATACCATCCTGACCTGATTTTTAGACGTCAGACCCTGTACAGGCATTTTTTGCCGCAGGGCTGATAACAGTGTATCACGCATTCAACATGAGATCCTATATAAAGGAACCAGCGAGCGAATTCCTTTTGTCCGGGCAGACCTGTCTGCCTGGTTCTCCTCCAGGAGGTGCCTGCAATTCAGCTGTTTTCACCCCGCGGGAGGCGAGTGGCCATTCGCTGGCTTCAGATGAACAGCTGCAAGCTGACGGCCATGATCGCCATCCCGCCCATCAGCCCGTAAATTGCCAGGTGCGGCGAGCCATATTCCCGGGCCGTGGGTAGGAGCTCATCGAGCGAAATGAAGACCATGATTCCGGCGACGACAGCAAACAGGATGCCCATGGTCAATTCGTTGAGGAACGGTAAAAGGATCAGATAGCCCAGCAAAGCGCCGACAGGCTCGGAAAATCCGGACAGCAGTGACAGGCGGAAGGCCTTTTTCCGGCTTCCGGTCGCGCAGTAGATGGGGATCGCGACCGCGATACCTTCGGGAATGTTGTGGATGGCAATCGCAATCGTGATGGCGACACCCAGGGACGGCCGCTGCAGGGCCGCCATGAAAGTGGCGATGCCTTCCGGGAAATTGTGAATGGCGATCGCCAGGGCGCTCATGAAACCGATCCGCATCAACCGGGTGTTCTGGCAGGCCTGGCCTTCGCTCATGGTTTCGATGTGGCGGGCTTCATGCGGATTCTCGACTTCCGGAACCAAGCGATCGATCACGGCGATCATGGCCATGCCGGCAAGAAACGCGAAAATGGTCATCCAGGTGCCGCGGTTTTCCCCTAAAAAGTCAACCAAGTCTTCACGTGCTTCAGCCAGGATCTCGACAAACGACACATAGATCATGAACCCGGCAGAGAAGCCCAGCGACAGAGAGAGGAAGCGATTGCTGGTTTTTTTCAAAAGTAGCGTCAGTAAGCTGCCGATTCCGGTAGCCAGACCGGCAATCAAGGTCATGCTAAATGCAAAGATTACCCGTTTGCTGTCCATCGCACCTCGCACTGTTTTGAGCTAAAGCCCATATGGTTGTATCATTATATCAGAAGGCCATGACAGCAGACAGGAGACAAATCCTATGGAAATCGGTGAAAGGACGGCGTTGATAGCGATTCTGGTCAACTTGGTGATTTTGGGCATCAAGTTTGTTGCGGCCAGCCTCTCAGGGAGCTTGGCCCTCAAGGCAGAGTCCTTTCATACGCTGGCAGATCTGATTGCTTCGCTCACAGCCTTTATTGGCTTGAAAATTGCCAAACGCAAAACAAAAGCCTTCCCCTATGGCCTGTATAAAATCGAAAACCTGTTCTCGGTCATGATCGCCCTGGTCATTTTCTACACCGCTTATGAAATTGTGAGAGAAGTCATCTTGGGCAAGGTGACCGCGATCACCCAGCCCTGGTCTGCCTTGTTCAGCGTGGCAGCTGCCATCGGACTGACCTTTTTTTTCTCCCGGTACGAAAACAGGATCGGCCGTCAAATCGACTCACCGATCCTGCTTGCAGATGCAGCCCATATCCGGACAGATATTTTCAGCAATCTGGTTGTCCTGGCGGCGATCCTTTCAAGCTGGACAGGCTGGAACCTGGACCGCTATGCAGCACTGATTGTGGCACTCCTGATTCTCAGAACCGGGCTGCAGATCTTGCGCGACGGCGCCAAAGTCTTGCTCGATGCCTCGATCGAATACGGGACGCTGCGCAAAGTCGAACAGATCATCACCGAAACGCCCCAGGTCGTCGAGCTCAAATCCCTGACCGGCCGCAATTCCGGCCGATTCAAATTCATTGAAGCCAGCATCGTGATCAAGACCCACAGCCTGGACCGGGCTTGCCTGATTTCCAGCCAAATCGAAACCAAAGCGCGTCAGACGATCGGGAACATTGACCGTGTGCTGATCCACTACGAACCCCTGCAGAAGGAAGACATGTGCTACGTTTTCCCGATGGCAGAAGACAGACTTTCAATCAGCCCCCATTTTGGTGAAGCCCCGTTTTTCCTGATCGTGACCTTCAAGACAGAAAATATAATCGCCGCCAGTCAAGAATGGCTCGATAACCCCTTTCTGGAAATTGAAAAGGGCAAGGGCATCCAGGTTGCCGAGCTGCTCGTACAAAAAGGGGCAGACGCCGTCTTTGTCAGAAAAGATTTTGCCAGCAAAGGTCCAGCTTATGTCTTTTCCAGTGCCAATGTCGAGGTGATTGTGACCGAAAGCCTGACTCCGCAAGCGATGTTGGCCGATTTGGGACTGTACCTGTAAGCCTTAGCGATTACCAGGCTTTCGGATACAGTTCTTTCAGTTCGCTTATCAGGGAATAGAGGAATTAAAGATGAACGGGTCCTTTTCCGGAATTCCATACAGGACGATGGCAACCAAAGCCAAGTCAACTGAGCTGTCCGGCACTGGTAAATGATGGTCTTCGACTTTTCTCAGGTCGATGTTGGCAAGACTGGCTGCTTCTGTCTTGCGAACGTCTCCAGCCAATTGAAGAGTTGCTTTTCCGGCAAGGGTTTTTGAATCAAGTAGCCTTGAAAACGATCGCAATCAAGAGTCGACAGATAGTGCATCTGTTCCTCCAAATAGCTTAGGGAAGAATAACCTGTGCCAAATTAAGCTCGCGAATGAAGAGGCACGCAGTTCGCAGCACCCACTGTTTTGCAGTCTTTGCGGCCGCAGTCACCCTTGCCTGGCCATTTTGCCGCGCAGGATGACTGTTTTGAACCGCCAGCCGTGTGCTGTGGCGACTGCCTTGATCCGCTTGGGAATCTCGCCCAGGTCGAGCTTGATCTCATAGGCTTTGCCATCGAGTCCGTACTGGACCAGCTTGACTTTGCGATAGAGGGTGCTACCTGACTGGAACGACTCGCTGCTCGAACTGCCAAAGGAAAAGCCAGCTCCTGATTCTTTCGTCATGCTGTAGTAATAGACCGTCTGCTCTGCCGGATTAACACGAATCAGCCCCTCAAAAGAAATTTTTTTCTTGCCACCCAACCAGCTGGCATTGAGGAATTCAGCATTGATATCAAGATCGCTAAAGCCACCACGACTCACCGGTAGATTCATGGATCTGAGTTCGTTTTCGATCTGGGCTAATAGTTCATCGCGTCCTGCCATTTTGAAAATCCTCCTGCGCAATCGGCCAAAGGTGTTTTTTCCAGTATACGCCGAGCCGGGGGCTATGCCTATTGGAAGCCCTTCGCTAATAGCATTGTTGTGCCTGGTGGAATCCCTATGCTATCTGGCCTGATCGAATTGGACAAAATCGCTAAGCTTGATAAGGCCAGTTAGCGCAGTAATTTGTATGCAGGTCCCGGAATTCCTGGTTTATTTCAGATCCATTAGCCTTGGCAGTTGATTGTTGCCGTTTGGAATGTTTAAAATACAAGCATTGATCGATCCAGCCCATCAAATCGCGGAGGCCAGATCATGAGTGCGAAAGCGGCAAAGACACCCCACCAGGCTAAACCACGGCCGGAACAGTCCGTGCCAGATACCTCACCCGAACTGGATGCAACCCAGACCACGGTTGGGCTCATCCGGTTGATGCTCGTCAGTGCCTTTAAAAATGTGCCCAAAATGCTCAAGGGCATGTTGATCCAGGGTGTCATCGCTTTTCTGATCGTCTTTTTCATCAACTTCTATGCCATGGCGATCAAAAACGAAGGTTTTTCCATGTCCCTGCCGGTCGACAGCCCCTGGTACCCGCTCTTGAACATCGGCGACAACCAGGCGGCCTTTTCAGCTCTGAGTTTCCTCTTCATGTTCGTACTCTCCACCCTATGGGGCCGGATCCGCGGCCATGGCGTCAAGCAATTTTTCAAAGAGATCTTCAGTGTGCCAGGCTGGACCGCCCAGTCCCTGCGTGAAACGGGCCGCTTTTCGCTGCCGGTTCTGGCCGTCTCCAGCGGCCTGATGCTGTTCACGAGCCTTTTGATCCAGAATCGCTATCTCTACGTCACGTTCGCGATTGGCCTGTTTTTTGCATATGCCGCAGGTAATGCTGACTTTTCCATGTTGCTGTTCCGGGCCATCTGGTCTGACCTGCAGCGAGTGTTCCGGCGCGGCCAGCCGGTCCAGCCGGCGCATACCGGCTCGATCGCACTGACCATGCTCGGCTTCATGATCGGCTCGATCGTTTTGTTTTATTTACCCAGACAGCCCGTCCTGCCCATGGTGCTCGGCGCCCTGCTGGTCATTGTCGGGATTCTGCTGTTTCGCCGCAAAATCACTCCTCAGACGGCCGTCTTCATCCTCGGTCTGGCGGCCGTTTATGCACTCCTCTCCGAACTGGACGTCCGCGTTTTTGCCGACGATGGCGGCTGGCAGGAGGGTGGCGGCACCCTTTCATCTTATGCACGCAGTCCGGGCGCTGCAGAGGTCGTGAAGACGGGCATCCAGCCCGGTATTCTCGGCACCATGGGCAGCATGCTCGGCAGCATCTTCAGCACTGGCTACAACGCCGCTGCCAGCGCAGCCCGCACGGCTGTCAACGCCGGTAAATACGTCGGCGGCAAAGTCGTCGATGGTGCCAAATACGTCGCTGAGACGGCGGTCAGCGCCGGCCGCGAAGTGGTATCGATCGGTCGCGATCTTTTGAATCCCGAGATCATCAAGAACACGGCAGTGAACATCAAGAATGAGCTGGTTGAAACGGCTGGGATCATTAAAGACGGTGTCGTGGCGGTAGCCGGTGAGGTCAAGCAGGCGGTGGTCGATGTCTACAACGATCCCCAGATCCTGGTCGACACGATCAAAGGTACCGCCGGCGACATCAAGGATGGCGTCGTCACCGTTGTCACGGAAACCGCCCAGGCGGTCAAGGATATCTACAACAATCCGGAGTTGATCCTCGATACCCTCAAGGGCAGCGCCGAGACGGTGAAAAATGTCGTTTCGAATGTGGCATCCGCCATTTATACAACGGTCACGGACCCCGAGAAAGCCTGGGAATTTGTCAAAGACGCCGTCGGTGTCAAGGATTTCCAGAATTCCTGGGATCCGAACAAGCCCCTGATTACCCGCATCGGTAGCGTTTTAACGGGCACGATCAAACTGGGCACGACCATCGCTTCCGCCGGCCAGGCCGGGGCGGCGATCAAGTCCGGCGTCAAGGCGGCTGGCAGTTTTGTCGATGATGTGGGCCGCATCGTCAGCTCAGGTGTGAAGAAGGGTGGCAGCCTTGTGGATGATGCGGCCCGGGTAGCTGCTGGTTCAAAAAAAGTCGTCAAAGGCGTACCAGGCAAACTGCCGGTCAAATCAGGTGCTGGCTATACGACCTCGGGCAAGCCGGTCAAGCTGGGCGGCATCACGGACAAGTCAGCCAAAGCGATCCAGAACGTAGCCGATGATATGGGAGTCCAGATCCATACCCGGCCAGTCACTGGCAAGGCCAAGGATCTTCTGGAAAGCGGCAAAGCCTTGCCCAAACCGATGGAAATCAAGGCCAAGACCCTGAACAAGATCGACGAGCTGATTGGCGGTCCGCAGGGCCGCGAAGGCGCAGTCGGTATTTTCCAGCCGAAAAAACCACCGGAAAACATTATGAACAAGCTGAGCAAAGAAGTGCGCGAACAAATCGAAGAGCGTTTTGAAAAACGGGCCAAGGAATACACCAAATACATCGACGAATTGAAAAGCAATAAGAACCTCGAGATTGTCGACAACATCATCTATGACAAAAAGACGGGCAAAATATTCACCGGTGATGTTGATATCTACGACATCACCAGTTTCGATGGTTCACCCTTGCCGGAGAAGATCAAGCAGCAAGTCTGGAAAAAACTGGAGTCGGTCGGTCCGTCCAACGTCAAGCACGGCAACCTGACCTCCTGGAATCCCAGCGACCCACATTTTGACCCCAAGGCTTTCGAAAGCATGATCAACGACGGCAAGAGTACCTTTATCAACAGTGAAGGCAAGCTGGTCAATGGATCCGGTGTCACATCCTTCAACCCGCTCAATAATCCGACCCACAGTTTTGCCAATTGATACCTGAACTGATCAAGATCAGGCAAGGAGAGACGCGTATGACACCAAACGATCCCGCTGCACGGCGGCAAGTGCTCGACCGGATTTTCCAATTATTCCAGGACGATGAAGCGGTTGAGGTAGAAGAAGGGCTGGGCTCTGAATCGTATCAGGCGATCAGCCAGGAGTTACAAAGCCTTGTGGAACAGTACATCGCCAGTACGCCGATTGTATCGCTGTCGCGCTGTCCTTATACAGGTGACGTTTTCTGTCATTCTTTGGATACAGATGGCTTGGATGGCCTGTGGTGGAACAGCGATTCACCCCAGCGACCGGTCGAAAATCTGCTGCCGACCTTTTTTGCCTTCAGTGGAGCACTGAAATTGGCTCCAACGGTCGAGACTGCGCCATTCATTGCCGAACCTGGTCCCGGCCGGCCCTTTGTCAGTCCACGCCTGCTCGCCTACCAGCAAATCAAGGCGGTCCTTTCGACGGTTCAGGTCGGTTTGCATACGGGCTATGTCGTGACCTACTTTGCCGACCCGATGCTGTATACAGAGCCCAGGCTCAATGAATGGGGCAGCAACTGGTATCGATACACGGACGAGTCAGGTGTGTCCTGGGTCAATGAGGGTGCTTCAGATGATGCCACGTCCTTTGACCTCGCACCCTGGATCCGCTCCGGCCAGCTGCTCTGGATCAGGCCCGGCGATGCATCGCTGACCCTGCGCAGTGACCTGGAAACGTGCCCCTATCTTGACCTCGATGGTCCATTGGACAATCAGTATGTGCACAATGGCCGCGTCTGGATTCAGCAGGCTGGTGAGCAGGCCAGTGAAACCGACTACCCATTCACACTTGAGGACATCAACCAGCTCTATGCAGCTGACAAACAGGGAGGCTGACCATGACTGACAAAACTGAAGGATCGACGTACCAGATTGCCCAGACTGACGTGCGGGCAGCCCTTGCTAACTTGCGGCTTGAAATCAATGCTTTGTCGCCACTCTCTGGCCTGTTAAAGGATCAGCCTGGTTCTGTCGATGTGTCGCCAGAGCTCGCCTCCTTGCTGAGCCGTCCAGAACTGCGCCAGGCCATGGCTATCGCGGCGTCCCCAGACCTTGTCATTAAAAGTCGCATTGGCGGCGGCAGTGTCGACCTGATGGAATTTGCCCTTGCCCGGAGCAAAGACCAGGGCCAGGCGCTTGTCCTGGTGGCTGGTGCAGAACAGTCGAGTGTCCTGATTCGCCAGTTTGCTCATTCGGCTGATTTTGTCGCCTGGTTCATGGCGAACTATGCCGGCAAAAACGACCAGACCGTGGCCAATTACATCCCGCCGACGGTCGAACTGGGCGAGTTAGTCTACCTGCTGCACGCCATCGATGCATTCCGGATTGCTTCTTTCAGGGGCATGCTCGATTACCAGGCTGGCCAGCGACCGAACCTGAGCCTTGGTGAGTTCACGGACACCCTGCAGCGCTCGGTTAAAAGCCGCGATATTCGCTGGCTGCTGCCGGCCTTCCTGATCCTGACGCCCGGCCTGGATCCAGCTGGCTTTGATCTCAGCGCGGATAAAACCCGGATCCTGATGGATAAAAGCTTCCTGGTGACGAGCCAGGAGGCAGGAAGCCAAGAACAGCGCCTGGCATTTGCCGAGGCAGGCCAGACCATGGGTGTTGAATTCTACCGGACCTGGCTGGTTGCTGCCGGATTTGAAATCACAGTGGCTGCGCCTGGTGGCATCACGGCGGTCGAACGCCTGTTCCTTGCACCGACGGCCCTGGCCAACCACTTGATTCAGTTCAAAGTCCCGGCTGCTCCTGGCCAGGCTACGCGGATCAACCATCAGGCCCTGACCTACGACCAGCTGCAACACAAGCTGAATCAGCTTTTTGACCAGGCGTTGGCCTTGCCGGTTGAACCGCTGGCCTCAGCTGTAACCACCAGACCCGTGCAGCCGGCTACAGCAGCAACGCCAACGCCAACGGCCCAGCCAGCTCCGGCCCAGCCAGCTTCCGCCAAGCCTGCCACCCGCTACTGCGCCAATTGCGGCAGCCCGCTTCAACCAGAAGCTAAATTCTGCAAGCAGTGCGGCACCAAAGTCGGTTGACACCCCCGTGCCAGGGGTACATCGTGTGTATTTTCCAAGAGATATTTCCAAGAAAATGTGAGGTATGACATGTCTGTGAAGCCTTCCGGACGAATCCTGCTCCTGGTCCTCATCATTCTGGTGAGCCTGGGACTTTTGCCCGCCTGTGCCCCACACGAAAAAACCGTCACCATCTATACATCCGTGGATCGCAATTTTTCAGAGCTGGTCTTCCAGGACTTTGAAAAAAAGACGGGGATCAAGGTCATCGCCGGCTACGACACGGAAGCCAGCAAAACCACAGGTCTCGTCAACAAATTGATCGAGGAGGCAAATAATCCGCAGGCCGATGTGTTTTGGAACGGCGAATTTTCCCAGACCATCCTGCTCAAGGAAAAAGGGATCCTGATGCCGCACGAATCACCCGCCGCAGCAGACATCCCGGCCAAATACCGTGATCCGGAGGGCTTCTGGACGGCCTTTGGCGGCCGAGCCCGGGTTATCCTGGTCAACACCCATCTGTTGCAACCGGCCGATTATCCGACCCGTTATGAAGATTTCCTCGACGACCGATACCCGGCGGATCAGATCAGCATGGCGTATCCGTTGTTTGGCACCACGGCCACCCATGCAGCTGCGCTCTATGCCCATGAGGGTGCCGATGCGGCCCAAGCCTTTTTCCAGGCGCTGCAGGACCGGGGTATCCGCATCGTCGATGGCAATGGCGTGGTCCGCGACCTGGTGGTTGATGGCCAGCTGCTGTTTGGGATCACCGATACCGATGATGCCTTGGGCGCAGTCGAGCGCGGCGATCCAGTTGCCATTGTTGTCCCGGACCAGGGACCCGGTGAAAAAGGCACCCTGATCGTGCCGAACAGTGTCGCCCTGGTCAAGAAAAATAAACCGAATGAAAACGCCCAGACCTTCCTGGATTATCTCCTGAGTCCGGAGACCGAAAAATATCTGGCGGAAATTGGCTGGATTCAGGCGCCTGTGCGCGATGTTGGCTTGTCTGACGCAGGCGGCGTCGACTGGAACCAGGTCCGGACGATCGACGTTCCCTTGAGCCAGATTTACCAGCAGCTGGAACCGTCACAAACCGCCCTGAAGGAGATTTTTATCCGGTGAATTCTTTGGGAAAGTCCGGCCCAAAGAGACTGCCAAGGGCCAGCTGGCCGGAGCGATTCGGGCACTGGCCCTTTCTCTTCGTGATCTGGTTGCCGCTTGTAGTGCTTTTTATCCGGGCAGCTGCTGGTTTTCCAGACTTGGCTTTAAGGGGGGGACGCCTGTTTGACTGGGGACGCGAAGCCTGGCTCCTTTTTAAAACGCTTGTGTATGCAACCAGTGTCGCAGGGACTGTCTGCCTCATCGGTTTTTTGACAGCAGCCTATGTTTGTGGCCCCGGCCAGCGCCAGGTCAAAAGCCTGGCCTTCCTGCTTTTGATTTCCCTGACCATCCCTACCAGTGTCCACGCCCTGGGCTGGCTGAAATGGCTGGGCCTCTTCCGGCAGCTGGGCCTTTCGGGGATCGCCAGCCGCGGCTGGCTGGTCAGCTGGCTGGTCCAGAGCATGGCGATGCTGCCGGTTGGCCTTCTGATCATCGCCGGAGGGGTTCTGGTCCAGAATCGCGAACAATTTCTGGCTGCACGACTTCTCGGTTCGGATGCCCGCTTTGTCATGAAGATATTGCCCGGATTGTTGCGACCGCAGCTGGTAACGGCTGGAGCGATCGTCTGGATCCTGACTTTGAATGACTATGCCATTCCCTCGATATTTTCTGTCAACACCTATGCGATCGAGGTCTTTGTCGAATATTCCAGCAGCTATAGCCTGGCTCGCACGATCCTGAAAAGCTTGCCGCTGGTGTTGCTGCAGACGGCTGTGCTCACCGTCATCCTGGGGCTGGTGCCACAGGTTTTTCTTTCCGGCCGCCTGCAGGATTTTTCCGGCCTGAATTTTCACTTTCCCCGGCCCCTGACCGCATTGGCTGCCCTGGGCCCTTTCATGGCTGCACTTGCGGCCGCCGTCCCTTTGAGTGTGATTTTTCTCAGCCAGGATATGTGGCTGGAACTGGGCCTGACGATGAGCCAGTCCATCACGGACTACCTGACCAGCCTTGGCATCAGCGCCCTGGCCATTGTGATCGGCAGTCCCCTGGCGTTGTGGACGGCACGCTGGATCCATGCCGGAGGTGTCAGCCGCATGGGGTTGTTCCTGCTTTTAGGTCCTGCGGCCATGCCTGGCACCCTGACAGGCATAGCCCTGATCCACCTGTTCAACCATCCCTGGACCAACTGGATCTACAACAGCCTGCTTCTGCCTGTCCTGGCTATTTTGGGCCGGTTTTTACCGTTTGCTGTTCTGATCGTTTTAGCCTGGCTCAAACGGCTCGACCGCGATCTGATCTGGGCGGCCCGCTTGCTCGAATCCGATGATGCGTGCACAACGCGCAAGATCCTGCTGCCGCTGCTTGCGCCTGGAATCGCCTTGGGCGCAGCTCTTCTTTTCCTGATGGGGCTCGGAGAACTGGGCGCAAGCGTCCTGACAGTCCCGCCAGGCTTTTCCACCCTGACCATCCGCCTGTATAATTATCTCCATTACGGAGCAACGGACCGCGTGCTGGGCTTGTCATTTTTGATCATCCTGACGATTGCCCTCGTCTGGGTGCCGCTCGTTCTCTGGCAAAGGAGCAGACGATCATGATTGAACTGCAAGATGTCCATAAAGCTTACGGCGACCAGGTTGTCCTCGATCGCTTTTGCCATGTCTTCGCCACAGGTTCTTTTACTGCGATCTCAGGTCCATCGGGGATCGGCAAAACAACGTTGCTCCAGGTCATCGCCGGACTTCTGCCAATTACCGATGGCCAGATTGTCATCGACCACCGGGTAACCGATTCCAAAGACCAGGCCCTTCACCCCTCTTTGCGCCAGCTCGGCTTTGTTTTCCAGTTTCCGGCACTCTGGCCGCATATGACAGTCCGCCAGAACATTCTCTATGGTTTGATGCGCCAGCCACGCACCGTGCAGGAGGAACGATTGGCGGAAATCATCACATCCTTGGAAATCGCCGACCTTTTGCACAAGCGTCCGGCTGAATTATCCGGCGGCCAGGCCCGGCGCGTGTCCCTGGCCCGCACCCTGGTTACTCGTCCCCGCCATTTGCTGCTGGATGAACCGCTGAACAATCTTGATGCGCGACTCAAGGACCAAGTCTTGTCGATTGTGGCAGATTACAGGATCAAACAGCAGGCGACTGTTATCTGGGTCACCCATGACCCCGGCGAAGTGTCCGGTTTGGCACCGGCTGTCGGGACGTTCGGTCCTTCTGGACTGGTTTGAAATGACTAAAACAGGTCAGAGGTAGACATGCTGCAAAAAGTGATCCTGATCCTCATGGTTGTAGTTTTGCTCGGCGGGATCTTTGTGTTGATCAACCAGGACCATTCCCCTGTGGCCAGCGCTGGACCGGTCACAGAGGAAAATTTGCCGGAAGGTGTAGACCAGCTGCTCAAAGGCCATGAGTTTTCCAGTCTTGCTGTCATGGACACCCGGCAGAGTCGGACTGTTTTTGCCGGCGGCATCCAGGGCCTGTTCAGGATCGATCCGGAGACACTGGAAGCTGATGCCCTGATGGATGATCAAGGCGAGGCCTTCCGGTCAGTCCGGGCTTTGCTGGTGATCGATGACCAGCTCTGGATCGGCCACGAACAGGGTATAAGTGTCCTGGAAAATGGTGTTATCAGCCGCCGGATCACACAGGCGGATGGGTTGGTTGATGAACGGGTGCTCGACCTGCTCTTTATCGATGCGCAGACGCTGTACGTAGCCACCTATACCGGGCTGGCCATTGTGCAAGGTCCATCCGTCAGCTGGATCAGTGGCGATGATGGGGCTGAGGCTCTACCCGGAGAATCGATCAAAGTCTTGTTCCAGGACAGCAGGAATGGGATTTGGATGGGTGCCTACAATGCCCGTGGCGGCGGTGTGCTGGTTGAACACAACGGGCAACGCCAGTTTATCTCTTTGCAAGACGGCCTGGTGCACAACAGCATCACCTCGATTGCCGAACTGCCGGATGGGCGGATCGCTGTCGGCGGTGGTGTGTATACCGAAGGAGGGGCCAGTCTGCTGCGGTTAAAGTCCGGTCGCTGGTCCGTCGAGCAAAATCTGCTGCGCGACGATGGCCTGGCCGGCGATAAAGTCCGCCATGTTTTTGTCGATCAATCCGGCCGTGTCTGGTTTTGTTCAGAGTATGACGGGGTTGCCATTTTTGCAGGCGACAAGCGGAAAGAACTGCTCACGGTCCAGGAGGGCTTGTCCGATAATGAGGTCAAGAAAATCATCCAGCTCGACTCGGGTGATTATTGGCTAGCGACACGCGATGGCCTGACGCGGATCAGAAGGGACTCTGTGCTGCCAGATCAGGGCTGAAGTTCTATTTGTCGGACTGGCAACTGGGTGCCTTGTTTGTTAGAATAAAGACGTATAATCCTAACAGATTTTAACAGTACAGACGGAGGTGTATCCCATGGCATTTTTCCAAGATCTCGGCAAGAAAATCACCGAAGGCGTTCAGGACGCGTCGAAAAAGACAACCGAATTGATTGAGGTCAACAAGCTTAAATCATCCATTTCAACCGAAAAGGACGCGATCAATGCGACTAAGATCCAGATGGGTGACAAAATTTTCGCCATGTTCAATGCCGGCGAGGCAATCCCTGAGAACATGACCGAGGATGTCCAGGCGATTATCGCCCGACTGGAGAAAATCACCGAGCTGGAAGGCAAGATCGAGGAGATCAGGCTTGCTTCCGAAGCTGAGAAAGCCAGCCGGGCTGCAGCAGCTCCAGCTGCCGGTACGGGCGCCACCCGTTTTTGCGTCGGCTGTGGAGCTCCTTTGGCTGAAGGGACCGTTTTCTGCGGCAAGTGCGGCAAAAAACAGGAATAAACCAGTCGAAAGACGTTCATAGAACCTGACCTGCGGGAGAACGACAGGTTCATACAGTTTAGTGTCAGGCCCCCATCCGGTTGCAATACTGGGTGGGGGTTTCTTGATAATACTGGCGAAATGCCCGGTAGAAGGTGCGGATATTGTCAAATCCGGACTGCAAGGCCACGTCGATCTGTGGTTTGCCTTCGAGCAGCAGATTGGCTGCATAACGGCAGCGCAGGCTGTTTAGATAGGTGGTCAGGGAAGTCTGGAAATTCTCGTTGAAAATGTGGGAAAATCGACTCTTGCTATAGCCAAAATGGATGGCCAGGTGTGAAAGGTCGAGATCTTCCTGGAAATGCTCCTGAAGGTAGGTCAGGATATCACGGACCAGGACACTGTTCTGGTCCGCTTCAGCGTCGACAAGATGCCCCTTTTCGAGACAAAGACCCACAGCGACTTGGACATAGCCGCGGTAGATGGTGCTGTCAGGTGCATAGCGGCCGCTGGCCAGGATTTCCAGAATGTGCAGCAGTTCACTTGGGCTTTGATCATCGTTGATCACAGTATTGGCAAACGTTTTTTTCAAGAGCTGGCCTTTGAAGGCAGGGATGTAGTCCAGTGGTACGATCAGTAGCAGGGTGTCAGATTCTGTTTCAGTTGAGAAATGGTGCACAGCATAGGTCGGAACGAGCACGACCTGTCCTGGCAAGACTGTGACTGTCCTGCCGTTGAGCGTTGCTTTCATTTCACCGCCGCGAACGTAAATGATTTCCAGATTGCTGTGGAAATGCGGCAGGCAGTGGTTGTTGGGATAGTCCCAGCAGACAGGCTGCCGGTCTGAGTCGCGTGTATATTCATAGGTACCGGATGTTGGTTTTTTCATGGGATTCACCTGCTTCAAACCTAGCGAATTTTGTCACTTGATGCTCATATTTTAGCACGACTTTGCACCGGTGCATTCCTATACTGGTGGTAGCAGAAGAAGTTCTGGCTGTCTTGAGGGGCCATTCGTGCACCGCACCCTCTGGCCAGAACACTAATAATAAAAAGGAGAACATCTCATGAGCACCATCAAAGCAGGTATCGTCGGCTGCGGCGGCATCGCCACCAATAAGCACATGCCTTCGATCAAGGAACTTGGCGGCATTGATCTGGTAGCATTTTGTGACATCATCGAAAGCAGGGCAGTCCAGGCGAAAGCTGACTTTGGCACCAGTGAAGCTCAGGTATTCACGGATTATCGTGATTTGGTCAAGCTTAACCTCGACGTTGTCTATGTCTGCACACCAAACCGTTCCCATGCCGAGATCACCATCGCAGCCCTGAAGGCAGGCAAGCATGTCCTGTGTGAAAAGCCGATGGCGATGAATTATGCCGAGGCTGAGGCGATGATTGCCGCTCAGAAAGCGAGTGGCAAGATCCTGACGATTGCCTACCAGAACCGTTTCCGTCCGGACAGCCAGTACCTCAAAAAAGAGTGCGAGGATGGTGTGCTCGGCGATATCTACTATGCCAAGGCCAAGGCTCTGCGCCGCCGCGCGGTGCCGACCTGGGGCGTTTTCCTCAATGAATATGAACAGGGTGGAGGACCGCTGATCGACATCGGCACCCACGCGCTCGACCTGACGCTCTGGATGATGGACAACTATGAGCCGAAGTTCGTCGTCGGCACGACCTTCCACAAGCTCAACCAGGAGACCGCGCCCGGGAATGTCTTTGGCTCCTGGGATCCTGAGGAATTCACGGTCGAGGACAGTGCCTTCGGTTTCATCGTGATGAAAAATGGCGCTACGATCAGCCTCGAGTCGAGTTGGGCCTTGAATATGATCGATGCCACTGAAGCCCGCACGACGCTGTGCGGCACTAAAGCCGGCGCGGACATGGACGACAGTTTGCGCATCAACGGCGTGCGCCATGACCGCATGTATATCACCAAGCCGCTGCTCGAAGCCGGCGAGGTGGCCTTTTTCGAAGGTGATGCCATGAAAGACCGCGTCCTGGAGCAGAAATGTTTCATCGACGCTGTCAAGGGCAAAGGTCAGCTGACCGTCCTGCCCGAGCAAGCCGCCATCGTCACCCGCATCCTCGAAGCCATCTACGAGTCCGCCAAGACCGGCCGTCCCGTCTACTTCGACTGAGCAAAATTTGTATATAACCGAGCTGATTTTATTTTTGCCAAAAAAGGGACCGGGTCTGTTTTTCGGCACAATTGGAGGAATTGATTATGAAACTTGGAGTTTTTACGGTGATCTTGGGTGATTTGCCGCTGGATCAGGCTTTGGCTTATCTGAAGTCGCAGGGTGTGCAAGAATTGGAGATCGGTGTGGGTGGTAATCCGGGCACGGCCCATGGTGATGCGAAAAAATTCCTCGCCGAGCCGGCTGAACTGGAGACGTTCAAGGCCATGATCGATGCGTCAGGCCTTTCGATTGCAGCGCTGTCGGTGCATGGCAATCCGGTCCATCCAAACGCCGAGATCGCGCGTCAGGATCATGAGGACTTCGAAGCTGCTGTCCTGGTAGCGGAAAAACTTGGCGTCAAGACGGTCGTCACCTTCTCTGGCTGTCCGGGCGATTCCGACACCGCCACTTACCCGAACTGGGTCGTCGCCTCCTGGCCGACCGAACACCAGATCGTCAAAGAATGGCAGTGGAATGAGAAACTCATCCCCTATTGGAAGAAAGCAGGCAAATTCGCCGAGGACCATGGTGTCCGGATCGCGATCGAGATGCACCCCGGATTTAACGTCTACAACCCCTCGACCCTGCTGCGTCTGCGTGAGGCTGTCGGCCCAGTGATCGGCGCCAATTTCGACCCATCCCACCTGTTCTGGCAGCAAATCGACCCGGTCGCCGCGATCCGCGAACTCAAGGGTGCGATCCACCATTTCCACGCTAAGGATACCAAGATCGACCCCTACAATTGTGCGGTCAAAGGTGTCCTCGAGACCAGCAAACTCGACAGTCTCGGCGAACGGCCCTGGATCTTCCGCTCTGTCGGCTATGGTCATGGCGAGGAAACCTGGCGCGCTATTTTCTCCGAATTACGCCTGGCTGGCTACAACGGCATTATCTCGATCGAGCACGAAGACGGCTTGATGACCCCCAAGGAAGGCCTGGAAAAAGCCATTGAAGTCCTGAAGCGCACGATCATTTTCGAAGACGACCAAGTCAACATGTTCTGGGCCTGATTCAGGCCTGGCAGGAGATAGGAAACACATGCAAACATTTGGCATTATCGGATACGGTGGCATGGGCGAATGGCACGGCAAGCAGCTGCTGACCATCCCGGAAGAATTCAAGCTGGTTGCTGTCCATGACATCAATCCTGCCCGCAATGAGCATGCTCTCAAAGCAGGGATTAAAGCCTATGACACACTCAAGGAAATCCTGGCAGACAAGACGATCGAGACCGTGATCCTTGCCGTGCCGAACAACTTCCACAAGGACCTGTCGATTGCTGCCCTCAAGGCTGGCAAGCACGTCATCTGTGAAAAACCGGTCATGATGAATACGGCTGACTTGGAAGCAGTTATCGCTGTGAGCAAAGAAACAGGCAAGGCTTTTTCCGTGCACCAGAACCGGCGCTGGGACCGCGACTACCTGATCGTCAAAAAGCTGCTCGATGAAGGGACGATCGGCCAGCCATTCTACATCGAATCGCGTGTCCAGGGCTCCAAAGGGATCCCGGGCGACTGGCGCTGCGAAAAAATCGCTGGCGGTGGCATGCTGTTCGACTGGGGCGTGCACCTGATCGACCAGATGCTGCAGCTGGTCGACAGCCCGGTGGTCGATGTCTATGCGCACCTGTTGTCGGTCAAATTTCCCGGCGTCGATGATAATTTCAAGCTGACCCTGCGCTTTGCCAATGATGTTTCAGCCCTGGTCGAGGTCGACACCTATACTTTCATCAATCTGCCGCGCTGGCACGTTTCCGGTTCCAGTGGTACCGCCCAAGTTGACGATTTTGCTTGTCACGGCAAGGTTGCCAAGGCCAATACGTTGTCCGTGCACTGGGATGAGGGCATCGTCTACACCGAGGCCGGTCCTACGCGGACCATGGCGCCGCGGGCCAAGGAATCGATCGAGGAACTGCCCTTGCCGCTGGTCACCAGCGATGCCAAGGACTACTACCGCCGGTTTGCCGCAGCCATCAAGCGCGGGACGCCACTGCCGGTGACCGACCAGCAGATGTTGCGCGTCATGAAAGTGATCGATGCTGCTTTTGAATCGGAAGCCAGTCGCCAGTCGATCGCGGTTGAAATCTGACAAAAATCCTTTGCCGGGCTGATCGTACGACCGCCAGCCTGGATAGTTGCGATGATGACAAGGAGATCCCCATGCCCCGATTTGCCCTCCAACTTTACACCCTGCGAGACAGTTATCAGTCCCCGGAACAGTTCTCCAGCCTGTTAGGCACGGTCAAGAACCTCGGGTTCGCCGGCGTTGAGCTCGCTGGCTCCGGTGGCTTGTCCGCCGAGCAGCTCAAGGCCCGCCTGGATGAACTGGGCCTGATTGCTGTCTGCAGCCACGAGATGCCTGACCGTCTGGCTAACCACTTGGACGAGATGATCGCCTTTCACCAGACGATCGGCTGCGATAAAATCGCCATCGCCTGGTCTCCGGCAGCGAGTGAAGAAGACCTGGCCCAGCTTTTTGCCAGTGTCGCAGAGGCGAAGCCAGCACTCGCCGCTGCCGGGATCGAACTTCTGTACCATAACCACGACCATGAGTTTAAAAGGATCGGTGGTGAACAGGCGATCGAGCAGATTGCCCGCCATATGCAAATGGAGGTCGACACGTACTGGGTGTTCGCCGCTGGCCAGGATGTACCAGACTGGCTGCTGGCGCATCAGGATCAGATCCGGCTTATGCACATCAAGGATGGCGACCGGGAGCGTCACCCCTGTGCCCTGGGTGAGGGTGAAAATACAATCGAGGCCATTCTTGCAACCGCAGACCAGCTAGGGCTCGAGTGGCTGATTGTGGAAAATGATAATCCAGTCCCGGATGGCTTGTCGGATGTGGCCAGAAGCATGGCCTATCTGAAACAAGTGGGTCGACTGTAGGAAAAAAGGTATCAAAACAAGCAGAAGGCGGCGTGGGGAACCAGGCCGCCTTTTTTTCGTCCGTCAGACGGTTCAATTTTGGCTCGGATGTTCGGCGGCCTGCTTTTTCTGGCAATCCGGGCATAGGCCATACAGGTTGATTTCATGATAGGTGATCTTATACCCCGAGGAGGATTCGAGCTGCTGCTGGATCTGGTGCAAGGGGCAGATCGGTACAGCTTCGCGGCGGCCACAGACGGTGCAGACCAGATGGTGATGATGGACGAGGCCGGCTTGCTCGAATCGGGCCAGACCATCCTGGAACCGGATTTGCTGGCACAAGCCCAGCTCCAGCATTTTTTCCAGGTTGCGGTACACCGTTGAGAGGGCAAGGGATGGGTCCTGCTGATGTGCCTGCTGCATGATTTCCTCGGCTGACAAGGGCGTGCCAGCCCGATTGATAATCTCCAGCAGGACTTTTCGCTGCCGGGTCATGCGCATGAAGATCCCTCCAGACTGAATTGACAGGTGTTTCTGTGACCATTATAATTCTAAATGCAAATCATTAGCAACTAGAGGGTGACTGGCGAAAACGCCTGATACCCCAATTCTATACCACCATCCCGGAGGAGTAAAACTCATGAAATCCAGCCAGACACCACATACGTTACGCCTTATCATAACCCTGTTATTGACCGCCTTGCTGGTCGCAAGCCTTGCTGCCTGCCAGGCTGACCCGGCCACGACCACACCCGCCGCCACAACAGTGCCTGCGACAGCCAGTACAACCACAGCAGCCAGCGAGTCGTCCGCAGCATCAGCTGTGACCAGCCAGGAGACTATGACGTATGTGACCTCCCTGTATCCGGTGTACGTGACCGCGTTGAACCTGACCTCCGGGATCCCCGGCGTCGAGGTGGTCAACATGACCGGCACAATCACTGGCTGCCTGCATGATTACCAGTTGTCGCCCGGCGATCTTACGACCATTGAAACGGCTGATATCTTTATTTACAACGGTGCTGATCTCGAGAGCTATCTTGACCAGGTCACCGACAATTACCCGGACTTGCCGCTGATCGATGCCAGTGCCGGGATCGAACTGCTCGATGAAAATCCCCATGTCTGGGTCTCGGTCAGCCTGATGATCCGCCAGGTCGAAGCCATCGTCCAAGGAATGGTGGAGCAGGACCCGGCCAACAGCGAGGCTTATGTGGCCAATGCTAAAACTTATACGGAAAAGCTGTTGACCCTGCGTGATGACCTGCATGCAGCGATCGATCCTCTGCCAAATCGCGACATCGTGACCTTCCACGAAGCTTTTCCCTATTTTGCCCAGGAATTTGATCTCAACATCGCAGCTGTCGTGGAGCGCGAACCTGACTCCCAGCCCAGTGCAGCTGAATTGGCCCAGACGATCGATCTGATCCGCGATCTGGAGATCCAGGCTATTTTTGTCGAACCTCAGTATGTAGCGGACACTGCTGAGACCATCGCACGGGAAACCGGTGTACCGGTCTTTACCCTCGACCCTGCTTCCAGTGGGCCGCTGGAGGATCCCGATGCCTATCTCACCATCATGCGGCAGAACGGCGAGGTCCTGACTCAGGCCCTCCGCTGATGCCATACAGATCACCCCCAGCAAAGAGAGGGCGCATATGAGCGAATCGACCCCTGGTCCCATTGCCTGTGCCTGCAAACATCCCCTGCACCAACTCAAGGTTGAGCATTTGTCGGTGGTACGTGATGGCCAGACCATCCTCCATGACATCAGCCTGACCCTGCATTGCGGCGAAATTGTTGCTCTGGTCGGACCAAACGGGGGAGGGAAGAGCACCCTTCTGAAAGCGATCGTCGGTGAGCTGCCATCCACCGGTGGTGTGATTTTCAAGGACATTCACGGAAAAGTCTTTGTCCAGCCCAAGGTCGGCTATCTGATGCAGCACCTCGAATACGACCGCCAGTCGCCGCTGACAGTTGCAGATCTCCTGTGTGCCAATCGCAGCCGCTGGCCTGTTTTTCTGGGCAACCGCCCGAAAAACCGCAAGGCTGTCCTCGATCTTTTACAGCAAGTCAAAGCCGAGCACCTGATCGACAAACCGCTGGGTGGCCTGTCCGGTGGTGAATTGCAGAGGGTCTTGCTAGCCCTGGCACTGGACCCGCTGCCGGATATCCTGCTGCTCGACGAGCCAGTCTCAGCCCTCGACAAAGATGGCAAGCAGCTTTTTTACGAGTTGGTGCGCGATCTGCGTGACCGGTATGATCTTCTGACCTTGATTGTCTCCCATGACCTCGATATCATTTCCCAGTTTGCTGATTCTGTTGTCTATCTGAACCGGACGATCCAAGCCGCTGGTCCCATGCAGGAGATTCTGGCCAGTGGCCAGTTCCTCGATGCCTTTGAACCGCTGCGGGTCGAAGGGAGGCATACCTGATGGACACCTCCTGGCTGGCTATTCTGCCGCTGCCTTTTCTCCAGTATGAATTCATGCGCAATGCTTTTCTCGGCATTCTTCTGATCGCGCCGCTGTTTGGCCTTTCGGGCACTCTGGTCGTCAGCAACCGCCTGTCCTTTTATTCTGACGCCCTTGGTCATTCAGCCTTGGCCGGCATTGCCATTGGCACGCTCCTGGGCCTCAAAGATCCCATTGCTGCCCTGATCATTTTTTCCATCTTGTTCGGCCTGGCGATCACCGTTGTAAAAAACCGGGGCCGGGCTTCGACCGATACGATCCTGGGCATTTTCTCCGCCTCGGCGGTCGCTTTGGGCATCGCCCTGCTTTCCCGTCGCGGGGGATTTGCCAAATACAACCGCTACCTGGTCGGTGACCTACTTTCCATCCAGCCCGGCGATCTCATCGTCCTGGCTCTGGCCCTGGCAGGCTTGATCCTTTTCTGGTCTCTGGCTTACAATTCGCTGATGATTTTTTCCATCAATCCAGCCCTGGCCCGCAGCAAGGGCATCCGGGTCCGCCTGGTCGAGCATGCGTTCATGGCGATCATTGCCATTCTCGTCGCCCTGTCGATCCAATGGGTCGGAACACTGCTGATCAATGCCCTGCTGATCCTGCCGGCTTCGGCTGCCCGCAACATTGCCCGCGATGTCCGGCAGTTCCATTTGCTGTCTCTGCTCTTTGCCTGGACCAGTGGCATCAGTGGCCTGATCCTGTCCTATTACCTCGATATGGCAACCGGCGCAACGATTGTCCTGTGCAGTGCCATCTTGTTTGCCCTGACCTACGCCTTTACCGAGAAACGCTAGAAAGGCAAGCTGTTCCTGCTGACCTGACTGAAGAACCTGTCGCAGCCATACCATGAAAAAAGCCATCCCCAGCTCTTGCGAACCGGAGATGGCTTTTTGTTTGCGGAATGGCTTTGGCTGACTCTTGGCGAATCAAACTTCGATTTCGTTATTCCAGCTCATCATGGCGCGCAGTTCGCGGCCGACCTGCTCGACCTGGTGCTCAGTCTCGAGGCGTCGGCGGGAAAGGAAGTTGGGCCGGCCGGCCTGGTTTTCGAGGATCCAGTTGCGGGCAAAAACGCCTTCCTGGATTTCCTTGAGGACCTGGCGCATTTCGTTCTTGGTATCTGCGGTGATGATGCGGCGGCCGACCATGTAGTCGCCATATTCGGCTGTGTCGCTGACCGAGTAGCGCATCAGGGTCAGTCCACCCTGGGCGATCATGTCAACGATCAGTTTGACTTCGTGGACACATTCATAGTAGGCATTTTCCGGATCGTAGCCAGCTTCGACGAGGACTTCGAAGCCTGCTTTCATCAGCTCGGCGACACCGCCGCAGAGGACAGCCTGCTCACCAAACAGGTCGGTTTCGGTTTCTTCACGGAAGGTGGTGCCCAGAAGGCCACCGCGGGCGCAGCCGATGCCGTAACCGTAATCAAAAGCCTTGTCCTGCGCTTTGCCAGTAGCATCCTGGTAGACAGCGAACAGGCCAGGCACGCCGCGGCCCTGCTGGTACTGGAAGCGGACGGTGTGACCAGGGCCCTTGGGGGCAACGAGGATGACATCGACATCGGCCGGGGGCACGATGCGGTTGAAGTGGATGTTGAAACCATGGGCAAAAGCCAAGGTCTTGCCTGCAGTCAGGTGCGGCTTGATGCTCTTTTCGTAGAGCTCCGGCTGCTTTTCGTCGTTGATCAGGATCATGATCAGGTCTGCCATGGCTGCGGCTTCAGCGGCAGTGGCGACTTTCAGGCCAGCGGCTTCAGCCTTGGCCCAGGATTTGCTGCCTTCGTACAGGCCGACGACAACATTGAATCCGCTCTCGTGCAGGTTCAGGGCATGAGCATGGCCCTGGCTGCCGTAACCGATGATGGCAATGGTCTTGCCGTCAAGGGCATGGGTGCGGCATTCATCGATTTTGTAGATTTTTTTCATGGTCTTCCTCCTTGGGTGTTTAGCGAAAAATTCAATTGATTGATATCAGGTGGGGATCAGTCGTTCTGGACTTCGACATTCATGCACAGTTCGCCGCGCTCGATGGCAATGGTGCCGGTGCGGACAAGCTCGAGGATGCCGTAAGGTTCCAAAAGTTCCTGCAGGGCCTTGATCTTGCTGTCATGGCCGGTCAGCTCGATGGTGATCGTTTTCGACGAAACATCAATGATGTGACCACGGAAAATGTCAGCGACTTGCAGGATCTCGCCCCGGTTTTCGGCATTGCACCGGACTTTGACAAAGACCAGTTCACGGGAGAAATGGTCGGCTGGTGTCAGGTGCCTGACAATCAGGACATCGGGCAATTTGTGGAGTTGCTTGGTGATCTGGTCGACCAGGCGCTGGTCGCCATCGACCGTGATGGAAATGCGGGAAATGGCAGGGTTTTGAGTGGTTCCGACGGCCAGGCTCTCGATATTGAATCCGCGGCGGGCAAAAAGATTCGTCACGCGGGTCAGGACACCGGAGCGGTTTTCTACCAGTACGGAAAGACTTTGCAGCATCTTCTGACCTCCAAATATACTTTCCCAACAAATTAGCATGTTTCTAAGCCACCGGGCAACTGCTTTGGCCAAGTGGTCGAAAAACGACCAGAAAAAGTGATGCCCGCCGGGGCTTTGCAGCGGGCGGGCGAAGGGTGTTATTTCTTCAGCAGGTCCCGGATTTCTTCGAGCAGGACCACATCATCCGGCTTGGCCGGTGGTGCTGCCGGTTCCGGTGGCTTTTCCATCCGGGCCCGCATCTTGTTGATCCCTTTGACAATGAAGAAAATTGAAAAGCCGATCAGGATGAAGTTGATGATGACTTGGATCAGCTTGCCATAACCGATGGCAACTTCAGGGTTGATGATTTCGCCATTTTCCAGGACCGCTGCAGCCAGGATGACCTTGAGATCGACGAAACTGACTCCGGCAGTGGCAAACCCTATGACCGGCATGATGATGTCATTGACCAGGCTGGTGACGATGGCCCCAAAGGCAGATCCCATGACCAGGCCGACAGCCAGGTCAATGACATTGCCGCGCAACATGAATTTCTTGAATTCGCCTACCATATCACAACTCCTTGTTTAAGTAGTTCCAAAAAAAACCGGGGCACCGCCAAGGTGCCCCGGTCATCTGGACGGTTTCATATGAATCTGGCTACTGCTTATGAAGAGAACAGCTCGAACGATCAGCAGTACTGGCGGATGCCTTCCGGCAGGGCGGCCGGGTCCGCTGAGAGAATGATCGTTGCGTTCAGATTGTTCTTGGTTGAGAATTCATCGAGATCACGCAAGAATTGTTCGAGATGGGCCAGATCGGAATCTCCGGCTACCTTGGTGATCGTGTCGATATACAGATGGGTGAGGTCGTAATCTTCGGCGTAAATGCCGGCGATGAAGGCGAGTAGTTCACGATAGCCTTTGACGGGGTATTCAAGGATGTCAATCAGGCGGATTTTGTATTTGACCATCCGGTTGAGCCGGCCGCTGTATTCGATGCACACGACATCTGCGGCGTCATTGTAGGCCTGGGCGTTCAGCTCGTCGACCAGCTGGCTGGTCTTGCCGCTGCCCTTGCCACCCACTATTACCTTGACCATAAGCATCTCTCCCTTGACTGTTTATTCTGTCGCCAGATGCTTTTTATGTTCTGGCTTACAGCCATTGTAACCCAACGTGTGAAAGAAAAGAAAGCCCTTGACAGTTTCAGTGAAATAGGATTTCTCACTTTCTTCCAGATATTTTCTTCTGGGAAAAAGATGCTTCATGCTGGTGCAAAAGGCGTATCATGGGAATTGAGACATCTGATTATTAATGGTCTGCTATGACGATGGAGGTGTGACCATGAATGAGCCGTTTGAACTCAAGGAAATGCCCGAACGCTATGCTTTAGTGATCCGCCGGACGGTGCCGATGGCCCAATTGCCCCAGACAATCGGGGAGAGCTATCACGTGCTGGCCGATTACCTGGGACAGATGGGTGCGAAGCCCAGTGATGTCCCTTTCACGGCATACCACAATATGGACATGGAAAATCTCCAAGTTGAAATGGGTTTCCCTACTGAGCGACTTCTGCCCGAAAAGGACCCCATCCAGGCGATCACTCTTCCTGCCGGCCTGGTAGTCAGCGGTCTGTACAAGGGTCCGTATGCTGGCATGGAGTCCTTTTACAAGAACATGACCGAGTGGGTCGGGCAGCAGCATCTTGCGCCGACAGGCATCTATTATGAGTACTATTACAACTCCCCCCAGGAGGTCCCGGAGAGTGAATTGCTGACCCGGATTGAATGGCCGGTGGCAAAGCTTGCTAATGCGCTGGAGGCATGATATACTCCATTTGTTCGGAAGTTTCTTTGCAAAGAGTGGGGCTCGCCCCGCTCTTTCTTGTTAAAAGGTGGTTTATGGCAGAAAGATCCCGTCATGCGCAGGCTGTTTATGATGCCATTATCGAGCGCGTGGAAGCACTCGGTGTCGACCTGGTCGATGTGGCGTTCGTCCGTGAAGGCCCCTCGACGATCCTGCGCATCCTGATCGACAAGGATGGTGGTGTGACCCTGGATGACTGCACCGAAGTCAATCATCTGGTGGACCCGATCATCGACCACGAGCTGAGGCTGTCCAGCCATGACTACCTCGAGGTTTCTTCGCCGGGATTGGAGCGGCCTTTGAAAACAGACCGTGAACTGGCCCGCTACCAGGGTGTCCCCGTGGAATTTTCTCTTTACCAGGCCTTGGATGGGAAAAAGAAATTCACCGGCAAACTGGGCCCTTTCACTACTGAGACCGTGACGCTCATCCTGCCCGATGAAAAGGCCCAGGAATTCGCCCGGGACAAAGTCGCAAAAATCAAACGCATCGTCGTATTTGAATGAATTTAAAGGAGAATCACAAGACATGAACGCAGAGCTCATCGAAGCCATCCGGTTACTGGAAAAGGAACGTGGCATTGACGCGGAAATCCTCTTCGAGGCGATTGAAGAGGCGCTGGTCTCGGCTTATAAACGTGAATTTGAAGCCAAGACGACTGATAACATCCGCGCAGAAGTCGATCGTGAAACCGGTGAAATGCGCGTTTTCCTGACCAAGACGGTCGTTGAAATCGTCGATGACCCCAATGCTGAGATGTCCCTCGAGGAAGCCCGGGCCTTGTCTGAGGATTTCGATCTCGGCGATATGATGGAATACCAGCTCAGCCCGCAGGACTTTGGTCGCCTGGCCGCCCAGACCGCCAAGAATGTCATCAACCAGAAATTATCCAGTGCGGAACGCGAACGCATCCAGAACGAGTTCTCGAGCCGGGTCGGCGAACTGGCTGCCGGCGTTGTCCAGCGCAAGGACCGGCGCGAAGTCATCGTGGACATCGGCCGCGCCGAAGCTGTCCTGCCCTACAACGAGCAGGTTCGTCTCGACGGCTACAATTTCAACCAGCGCATGCGTTTCTACATCCTGAAAGTGGACGAGAAGAAGGGCCGCCCGATTGTCTATATTTCGCGCAGTCACCCCAACCTCGTGCGCAAGCTTTTCGAGCAGGAAGTGCCGGAAATCGCCAGCGGGATTGTCGAGATTGTCTCGGTCGCCCGCGAGGCTGGCTCCCGGTCCAAGATCGCCGTGGCTTCCCGCGATGCCAATGTCGATAGCGTCGGCTCTTGCGTCGGCCAACGCGGCCTGCGGGTCCAATCGATCATGGATGAGCTGATGGGCGAGAAGATCGACATCATCGAATGGGATCCGGACGTGACGGTTTTCATCAGCAATGCCTTAAGCCCGGCCAAGGTCGTCAAAGTCGACATCCTTCCGGAGGAAAAAGTGGCCCGGGTGGTCGTACCAGATCATCAACTTTCCCTGGCGATCGGTCGTGAAGGCCAGAATGCCCGTCTGGCAGCCCGCCTGACCGGCTGGAAAATTGACATCAAGAGCGAATCACAGTACCGTGAAGCTGTTGAGAAAGAATTCATGAGCCGTTTCACCCAGGCCGTCGAGGAATCGATGGACCAGGAAGAAAACAACTGATCAGAGGCAGCAAGCAGCAAGATGGCCAAGCACATTCCCATCCGCCAGTGCGTTTCCTGCCGTGCCGCCCGTCCAAAACGGGAACTATTGCGTGTTGTAATCGATGCCAACGGTGAGATCAGTCTGGATCCCACAGGCAAGAAAGCTGGCCGGGGCGCCTATGTCTGCCGCAGCCGCCAATGCCTTGAACTGGCTATCCGCGGCCACAAACTGGACCGCAGCCTGAAAAACCGGGTGGATGAAGCGACAATCTCTGCCCTGGTTGCAGAAATGGAGGCTTTGCCTCCCACCGAGGAGACCGATGACCCAGTCTGCACAGACACCTGAAGCGATCTATCGCCTGATTGGCCTGGCGCGGCGGGCCGGACGTGTGGTGCTTGGCAGTGAAGGGGTTGAAAAAGCCGCCCGCGCTGGCCAGCTTAGCCTGATGATCCTGGCTGACGATGCAGGACCGAATACATCGAGCCGGATGGAGCAAGTGAGCCGGGTCACAAAGACCCCGTTGCTGGTGGTCGGCGACCGCCAGACACTCGGACACTGGACCGGCCAGAAAGAACGAGTGGTTGCCGGACTTTCCGACCAGGGGTTTGCCGACAAGATCTTGTCCCTTTCCGGGGCAACGACCAAACAAGAGAGCGATAAATGACGTTGGAGGATACTGAAACGATTATGTTAAAAAAAGACGGAACTGGATCTGATAAGCAAGTTGGGTCCGAGCAAGATGTAAAGAACGCGGAGCACAAGAAAGGCCACAAGCCTCATGTGGATGCGTCTGTTGAGCAGCACGCTCCCGTTCATCCGGGGGAAATGACGGCTGCCCATGCCCAGGATCAGACTTCTGGCCCGACCATCACCATGCAGGGTGTGTCCGGCAAAAAGATCACAGGCGTCGTCAAAGTGGTCAAGGCAGCCAAGCATGAGACGGCCGCTGAACAGACCGGGACAGAAGAACCGATGACTGCCCGGACTGTACCGGAGGCTGCCGCCGAAACCGCAAAACCTGTTGAACCTGCATCAGCGCCAGCTCCAACGGGCGCTGCTGGCACACCAGCAACGGCTGCAAAACCAGCCCAGGTAACGCCTGCCGCCGTTGCACCCTCTGGTGAAAGGACTCCCCAGACCAGGCCCCCGGCTGCTCCTGCTGGTCCAGCCAGTACTCAGGCGACGGGTCCCGTGCAGAGAAGTACCAGCCCTTCACCGTATGGCACGCCGAATCGCCCGCAAAGCGGCAACTACAACCGCGACCGGGCCCCGGGACAGGGCGGACCCAGCCAGACCCCTTACGGCACCCCCAACCGTCCGCAAAGTGGCAACTACAGCCGCGACCGGGCTCCGGCTCCCGGACAGGGCGGCCCCGGCCAGACCCCTTACGGCACGCCGAACCGCCCGCAAAGCGGCAGCTACAACCGCGACCGGGCTCCGGGTCAGGGCGGCCCAGGTTCATCCCCCTATGGCACACCCAACCGCCCGCAAAGTGGCGGTTACAACCGTGACCGGGCCCCGGGTCAGGGTGGACCCGGTGGCTACAACCGCGGCCCCGGCCAGGGCGGCCCAGGTGGCTACAACCGTGGCCCTGGTGGTTCCAGTGGACCTGGCGGTTACAACCGTGGCCCCGGACAAGGTGGCTACGGCAGCCGGCCGCAGGGTGGCGGCTTTGGCGGCGGTGGTTTTGACAAGGACAAGGACCGTCCGCAGGCCCCCTATGGCAGCCGTCCCAGTGCGCCTAAGCCCAAACCGGCTGTTCCGGTCGAACTGCAGGGCAAGGAAAGTACCGTCCGGCCCCGTCCGACCGAACCGAAGCGCGATGACCGTCGCGAACCGAAAAAAGAAGCCTTCAAAGGTGGCGGTGATGTCCGTGACAAGCACAATGTCCTGCGCCAGCAGGCTGCTGTGGTGTCTGGCAAAGGCATCAACGAAGCCCTCAGTGATGAGACGGTTCTGGATACGCTGTACACCGACAACATCAAAGGCAAACGCAGCAGGGGGGGCCGGCGTGTCGCTGAAGCACCGGTCCGTGCTGTCCTGACACAGGTTTCCTTGCCGGTTACACTGACCGTCAAGGAATTTGCCGAGGCCATTAAAAAGACAACTGCTGAAATCATCAAGAAGCTGATGAAATATGGCGTCATGGCCACCATGAACCAGGCCATAGACTTTGACACAGCTGCGCTAATTGCCGACGAATTTGGCATCAAGTGCGAGCTGCTGGTAGAGGTGACCGAAGAAGACATCCTCTTCGACGACACAGAAGACCAGGACCAGGATCTCAAGCCTCGTCCGCCGGTTGTTGTTGTCATGGGCCATGTTGACCACGGCAAAACCTCGATCCTCGACCGCATCCGTTCGGCTAATGTTGTATCCGGCGAAGCCGGCGGCATCACCCAGCACATCGGTGCCTACACCGTGCGTGCCAAGGGCCGCCAGATCACCTTCCTGGATACACCTGGCCACGAAGCCTTCACAACCATGCGTGCCCGCGGCGCCCAAGTCACCGACATTGCCATCCTGGTTGTCGCAGCCGATGACGGTGTCATGCCCCAGACCATCGAGGCGATCAACCACGCCAAGGCAGCCAACACCCAGATTGTGGTCGCGATCAACAAGATCGACAAAGAAGGCGCCAACATTGACCGCGTCAAGCAGGAGCTGTCGAAGTATGAGCTGATTCCCGAAGAATGGGGCGGCAATACCGTCATGGTTCCCGTTTCCGCCAAAGTCGGCACCGGCATGGATGAATTGCTGGAAATGGTCCTTTTGACCGCCGACATCCTCGACCTCAAGGCCAACCCTGACAAGCAGGCCAAGGGTACCGTCATCGAAGCCAAGCTCGACAAAAACCGCGGCCCTGTTGCGACTGTCCTCGTCCAGCGTGGTACGCTGCGCACTGGCGACACTGTGGTGACTGGATCGATCATCGGCAATGTCCGTGCCATGTCTGACGACAAAGGCAGCCTGGTCAAGAAAGCCGGTCCCTCGATCCCGGTCGAAATCCTCGGTTTGCCGGAAGTTCCGGAAGCCGGCGAAATCTTCTATGCTGTCAAGGACGACAAGGTCGGCCGTGCCCTGGTTGAAAAACGCCGCATTCTGCAGCGTGAGAAACAACTGAAGGCCAGCTCCCATGTTTCGCTCGAATCGCTGTTCACCAAAATGGCTGCCGGCGAAGTCAAGGACCTCAACATCATTGTCAAGGCCGACGTCCAGGGTTCGGTCGAAGCCGTGCGCCAGTCGCTTGAGAAGCTGACCAATGAAGAAGTGCGCGTCAACGTCATCCATGGTGCGGTCGGTGCCGTCACCGAATCCGACATCCGCCTGGCCGAGGTTTCCAATGCCATCGTCATCGGATTCAATGTCCGGCCGGCCGCCAATGTTGCGGACCTGGCCAAGGAGACGAGTGTCGATGTCCGCCTCTATCGTGTCATTTACAACGCGATCGAGGACGTCGAAGCGGCCATGAAGGGCATGCTCGCACCGAAATACAAGGAAAATGTCCTTGGTCACGCCGAAGTCCGCCAGGTCTTCAAGGTCAGTGGCGTCGGCACGATCGCCGGCAGCTATGTCACCGATGGCAAGATCCTGCGTGCGGCCGAAGTCCGCGTCGTCCGGGATGGCATCGTCGTCCACGAAGGTAAGCTGGCTTCGCTCAAACGCTTCAAGGATGACGTCCGTGAAGTGGCCACCGGCTACGAATGCGGCATCGGCATCGAGCGCTTCAATGACATCAAGGAAGGCGACGTCTTCGAAGCCTTTGAAATGCAGGAAATTGAAAGGGGCTGATCAGCCATGCAACGATCCGACCGAGTCGGGGACGAAATCCAGAAAGTCGTGGCTGACCTGATCCAGAATGAAATCAAGGACCCGCGCCTCCCGCCGATGGTATCGGTAGTGGAGGTGCGGGCTTCCCGCGACTTGTCCCACGCCCATATCTACATTAGTGTCCTGGGCACCGAGCAGCAGAAAAAGGACTGCGCCGCCGCTTTGAAAAGCGCGGCTGGTTTCATGCGCCGTGAAGTGGCCCGCCGGGTGCGCCTGCGCATTTCCCCGGAATTGCACTTTGTCTTTGATGAATCGATCGAGCGCGGCATCCGTATGAGTCGCCTGATTGACGAAGCCATGGAGGGAATTTCACCGGATGATTCCGACTCGTGACCGCATCGCCGAAGTCGTTCTAGAGGTCATCCGCAAAAAGGACAGGGTCGGGATTTATCCGCATGTCGGTGCCGATGGGGATGCCCTCGGCAGTGCCATCGGTCTGGCGCTGGCCTTGAAACAGGCCGGTGCTTCGGCCCGTGTTTTTGTGGACGAGAAAATCAATCCACGCCTTCAATTCTTGCCGGCCTTGGATCTGGTTTCTGTCTTTGCCGACCTGGACACCCAGACGTGGCCGCAGGACCAGGCCCTGGCCATTGCGGTGGATTGCACGGAGCCGGAACGGCTGGGCTGCCGCCAGGAACTTTACCGCGATGCACCCGTCCAGGCCGCCCTGGACCACCATGTCTCGAGTGGTGAATCCGGTGGCCTGCGTTTGATCGATCCCCAGGCTTCAGCCACCGGTGAGATCATCTTTGATCTCATCACAGAGCTGGAAGGCCAGCTGGGCCAGTCCCTGTTGACCCAGAATGCCGCCATGGCCTTGATGACAGCGATTGTCTCGGATACGGGTGGCTTTGTCTATTCCAATACAACCGCCCGCACCTTTGCGATTGCCGCCCATCTGATGGCCTATGATCCTGATTTGCGCCAGATAACCTACCGTTTGTTCCATGAGTCGACCAAAACCCAGCTCCGTCTCCAGGGAGAGCTATTTTCCCAGGCCCAGTTCCTTCATGATGACAGGATGGCTTACGCCCGGGTCGACCAGGAACTGATGCAACGGCTTGTGGCAACAGACACCGATCTCGACGGCATTGTTTCCGAACTGCGCAGCGTTTCGGGCGTGGAAGTAGCCTTCATGTTCCGTGAACTGGCCGATGGAGCGATCCGGATCAACATCCGAAGCAATGACCACTTCCATGCATCTGATTTTGCCCGCCCCTTTGGGGGTGGCGGACATGCCAAGGCTGCGGGTATGACCATCCGGCACAAGACACTCAATGAAGTGGTGGAGCTGGTTATCGAGCAGGCCGGCCAGTGGCTCAATGGCTGAAGCGCACAAGCAAGGCATCCTCCTCGTCGACAAGCCGCGCGGATTGACTTCTTTTGGCGTTGTCTCCCGTCTGCGGCGCTTGATCGGAGAAAAGAAAATCGGCCATACCGGTACCCTTGATCCATTTGCTGAAGGTTTGCTGGCCATCTGTGTTGGCAAAGCGACGGCAGCCGTCCAATTCATGGATACCTACGATAAAACGTATCAGGTGCGCGTTCTTTTTGGTACAGCGACCGATACAATGGACCTGACCGGTACAGTGACGCTCTCCCATGCCTTTGCCCCCGGCGAGTTATCCCGGATCGCAGCAGATGGATTCAAGCCCATCCACCAGGCGGTTCTCGGATTGCCGGGTGAAAAACTGCAAGTTCCACCGATGTATTCTGCGGTCAAGATCGATGGCCAGCCTTTGTATGCCCTGGCCCGGGCTGGTCAGACAATCGAACGCCAGAGTCGTCCGATCGTCATCCGCCAGGCGACTCTGGACGCCATCGAATGCCTCGACGAAACAGAACCTGGTGGCCCGAGACTGTCATGTGATCTGACTCTGGCGGTTTCCAAAGGGACATACATCCGGGTGATCGCGGATGAACTCGGGCAACAGCTGGGCTGGTATGCTCATGCCGAACGCCTGGTGCGCACCCGAGTCGGACCTTTTGCACTGGATCAGGCCCTGACGCTTGATGAGCTGGAGTCCCGGTTTGAGACCCTGGCAGAAGCTCTGCGGCAGAAGGGGCTGGATCCGACAGACCGTTCGGTCCGGCGAGAGGTCCAGGATCAGCTCTGGCAGGAGCTGTCCTCATCTGGCCAGATCCATGACCTGACCGAAGCCCTGTCAGGATTTCCAATTCTGCAGTTACCGGGTGAACTGGTCAAGAGACTGGTCCAAGGGCAAAAACTGTTCCTGGATGAAAACCAGGTCCGGGCTCAGACCCTGCCAATGGTCCAACCACAAGATGGACTTCGCCTGGCGATCCATGGACCCACGGGCCTTGCCGGCATGTGCCATCTCGAGCAGGAAACCGGCAGGGACGAACTGACATTTAGAATAGCAACGGAAAGGATTTTCATCCATCATGAACATCTTCTATCCGAATGACACTCTGGATTCGACGCTTCAGCGAGGCGTTGCCCTCGGTTTTTTCGATGGGGTGCACCGCGGCCACCAGGATCTGATCCGCACCATGGTCTACCAGTGCCAGATCAAGGATCTGCGCCCGGCTGTCTACACTTTTCCCGAACACCCCCTCGTCACATTGTCTCCGGAAGGCCAGTTTGCCGGCTACCTGTCCACGCTGGACCAGCGCTTGCAGCGGATTGCCGATACGGGTGTCGAAGAAGTCTGCCTGCAGCCTTTTACGCCGGAATTTGCAGCCATGCCGGCAGCTGAATTTCTTGACGAAATCCTCGGCGCCCGCCTGAACGCCCACCTGGTTGTGGTGGGCAAGGACTATCGCTTTGGCCAGGGCGGGGAAGGGGACGTCCACCTTCTGCGCAGCTGGGGCGAGAAAAACCAGTGTGAAATCATGGTGGTGCCACAAGTGCGCCTGTACGGGGACAAGGTCTCCAGTTCGCGGATCCGCCGCCTGATTGCCGAAGGTGAAACCCGCCTGGCAGAAAGCTGCCTGGGGTTTCCTTTTGCCATGACCGGTACGGTGATCGAGGGCAAAAAGCTGGGCAGAAAGCTGGGCTTTCCGACCGCCAATATTGCCATCGATGATGACTTGGCCATTCCGGCCTACGGTGTCTATGCGACCAGGACACGGGTCGGTGACCGCACCTACGAATCAATCACCAATATCGGCATCCGTCCGACCATTCAGGACGAAAGTCCCAAGCCCAACATTGAATCATTCCTGTTTGATGCCAGCCTGGACCTGTATGGCCAGGCCATTACGGTGGAGTTTTTGTACCGCCTGCGGCCGGAAGCCGTATTTGAGTCCCTGCTGGACTTGGTGGCCCAGGTCAAGGAGGACCTTGCCCAGGCCAGAGCCTACCATCGCAGCTGCGAGCAAGGCTATGAGTTCGCCAGTGTCCGAGGTATTCCGGTCCGGATCATCCGCACGACTCGATTTGCCCAGGCCACAGCCATCGTCACTTACCGGACCCGGATCAATCGCAAAACCGCCAGCCTTCTGTCTTTGTTGTCACGGGTCATGTCAGCCAGCTGCCAAGACTATCCCAGCCGGTCCAGCCTGTCGGCCGCCCTGGACAGCCTGTATGGAGCCAGCATCGAAACCGAGGTCAGCAAGGACGGTGATTTGTTCAGTCTTCATTTTGCCGTCAACGGCCTGATGAACTGGACCGACCATTCATCCCCCTTTGCAGCGGCCCTGGATGTCTTTTTTGGTTTGCTGACCCGCCCTGACTTGGATGCAGATGGTCAGTTCCAGGCGGTTCCTTTTGAAGCTGAGCGTTCCGGGCTTGTGATGGAACTTCTGGCCCGGGAAAATGACAAGGCCAAGTATGCCCATGACCAGTGCATGAAACTGCTCTGCGGCGACCAGCCGTTTGGACTCCTGGCTGCTGGAGACCTGGAAACCCTGAATAGCCTGACTCGCGAAGACCTGACTACTGCTTTCCACCAGCTGTGCGAGCTGGACTGCCAGGTGGCCATCGCGGGTGATTTGCAGGATTCGCTTTTAGAATCCCTGCTTTCACATGTCGCCCAACTGCGCGCGGCGGCAGCACAAGTTCCTGCAGCGACCGATGTGGCAGCCAGGCGTGGATCCAAACAGGCAGCTTTGTTCTACAAACCGACCCAGACCCTGTTGCCTGCCGCCTTCCATCCAATGCCGCCTTCGGAAAAAAGGGAAAATAAAAAAGTCGAGCAGGCGCGGATTTGCCTGGCTTTTTCCGGCCTGCAACCCTACTTCAGCCATCATTCGATCGTCGACACCCTGATGAATTCCATGCTGGGCGGGGATGTCCATTCGCTCCTGTTCGAGGTTGTCCGCGAACAAATGGGCCTGGCCTACAGCGTCTATTCGGTCAACAGCCGCTATCTTTCCACTTTGCTGGTCATAGCCGGGGTTGCACCGGAACGTGTCGACGAAGCCCGCCAGGCCATGTTCGCCCAGATTGAATACCTGGCTTCTGGCCAGTTCAGTGATCAGTTACTGGAGCGCTCGAAAACCCTGGTGGAGAGCCACATCCGGTCCATCCCGGACGATCTGGACAATTTGTTGTCCCACCTGATGAATGGGGTGAACCTCGGCCGGACCATTTCGGTCCAGGACTCCCTGAGTTTGCTGGAACGGGTGGATCGCCAGGCCGTGATCGAACGGGCCAGCCAGCTGAAACTTTCTGCCAGTTTCACTCTGACAGCCAAGGAGTCCTCCGATGAATGACCGATTGTCTGCGTTCGCCCTGATCGAAACCATCGACCCTTTGACCGGCCATGCCTTGAAGACTTGGCGCCACGCGTGTGGCTTTGTGGTCAAGGTCTTGCCGCGCCCGGGCTTTTCCCGCCGTTTTGCTGCCCTGACAGTCCCTTACGGTTCGATCCACACCCGTTTTGAAACAGCTGGCCAGAAAAGCCAAGTTCCGGATGGCACGGCCCATTTCCTGGAACACTGTGTTTTCAGCCGGGACGAAGAAGGCGGGCTGCTGGGACGATTGTCAGCCCTGGGCGCTTCGGCCAATGCCTACACCAGCCATACCCATACCATGTACTATTTTTCGAGCGTTTTCCATTTTGAGACCGCGCTGGATCTCTATCTCGATGCCGTCCTGGCACCCTACCTGGGTCCTGACCGGGTCGAAGCGGAGCGGCCGGTCATTCTGGCTGAACTTGACCAGTATCTGGATGATCCAGACACCGTCTGTTATGTCCAGCTGCTGGACCGCCTGTATGAAAGCCATCCCGTGCGCCACGATATCGGTGGCACCGCTGCATCTGTCCGGACCATCACCAGCGAACACCTCCAGAAGGTCTGGTCGACCTTCTACCAGCCTGGCAAATTGTCCCTGACGCTGGTTGGCGACTTGGACGAAAAGCAGATTCTGGCCCGGCTATCTGACCGTCTGGAAAACAGCAGCGAAATCCAGGGCCAGGCGATTCTGCCAGACGAACCGACGCATCCTGTCCAGGCGCTGGTCGAAAAATCCATGGACGTCTCGGCGCCTTCGTTCCTGGTCGGCATCAAAGATCCAACGATCTTGCCCCAGACACCCCTTTATGGACGAGAACTCGTCATGCGCCAGCGCATGGCCCGCCTGACTTTCGATACGTTGCTCTCACCGGCCTCGCCACTTTATGAGGATCTTTTTGCCCGGGGCCTGATCAATGACTCCTTTGGCTATCATTATGCCTGCGAACCCAACTTTGCCTTTCTGGCTGCCGGTGGTGAATCCAAAGACCCCCTGGCTGCTGGAAATGCCCTGATTGAAGGCTTGCAAAAGGCTTTTGCCGCAGGACTTGACCCGACCCTGTTCGAGATCCAGAAACGGGCAGCGGCCGGCGATTTCGTGCGTTCGCTTGATTCGATCGACCACAGCGGCCTGGTCCAGGCCCAATGCAACCAGCATGGCCTCGACCTTTTTGACTACCCGGCCCTCTATGATAAGATGGATGCAAAAATGGCTACCCTGCAGCTTGCTTTCCTGTCCGACCCCAGCAGTTACACCTTGTCGATCATCAATCGCCAAACGGAGGAATAACATGTCTATCGCACAAGCCCTCACCAGCGCTCCGGTTGAAGTCAGCTTCCCCGGTCTTGGCATCGATAATCTCCCGGTCAGCCGGGTCGCATTCTCCCTTTTCGGCGTCCCGGTCTACTGGTATGGTCTGTTGATCGCTATCGCGATTATTCTGAGCTTGTTCCTGGCCACCCGCCAGGCAGACAAATTCGGCTTGAAATCAGACGATATCCTGGACATATACATCTTTCTGATCCCGGCCATGATCGTCTTTGCCCGTATCTATTATGTCGTCTTCGAGTGGGATTACTACAGCGCAGATTGGCAGCGCATCTTCAATACGCGTGAAGGCGGCCTGGCGTTTTACGGTGGCGTCATCGGCGGCGCCCTGGCGATCATCCTGGTGGCCAAATTCAAGAAAATCAAAATTGCCGACATCCTGGATTTCATCATCGTCTATGTCCCCTTGGCCCAGGCAATCGGGCGCTGGGGCAATTTCTTCAACCAGGAAGCCTTCGGCACCAATACGACCTTGCCCTGGGGCATGATCTCCAGCCAAACCTCGGCTTATTTGGCAAACATTCCCGGAACCGATGCATTCGCCCCGGTTCACCCGACTTTCCTGTATGAATTCATCGGCAACCTGGTGCTTTTCTTCATTTTGCTGAAAATCCGCAGCAGCCGGCGCTTTTCTTTCCAAGTCCTGCTGACCTATCTGCTCGGCTATGGCATTGTCCGCTTCTTCGTCGAAGGAATCCGAACCGACGCTTTATTCATCGGTGACACCAGCTGGCGCATTTCCCAGGTCCTTTCCGCTGTCATGGTCGTCGTATCCGTGATCCTGATCGTTATCCTGCGCCAGAAGTCGGCGCGCACCCATTCGGTTCAGGCCGCAGCTCTGGAAGATTTCGTGGAAATCCCACCCCAGGACAACCCGAATGGCTGATACAGGCGTCACCCAACTCAAACGCGATGGTTACCTCAGCGCGATCGATTACTGGCTGCTGGTTCCAGTCCTTGCCATCACCCTGATCGGCCTTTATGTGCTCAACCAGGTCCTCAGCACTGGGTTTGAAGACTACCCGCAGAACCTGTACAAGCAGATTGGGGCTGTTTTGATCGGCCTTGTCCTGGCCCTGGTTCTGGGCCGGATCGAATTGCCGTCCCTGCGCCTGGCCGGATACATCATCTATGGCAGCAGTGTGTTGCTCCTGGCCCTGGTCCTGGTGGACGGATTCTCGATGGAGAGCACCTGGGGCGCTGACAGCTGGCTCAGACTACCTGTGCTTGGGACTTTCCAGCCTTCGGAACTGACCAAGATCGGCCTGGCCATGGTTTCGGCCAATCTGTTCGAGGCGATCGGCCAGAAACGCATCGGGCGCTGGACAGGCGCCGCACTGATGGGCGTTCTCTACATGGTCCCGGTCGGACTGATCATGATGCAGCCCGACTTTGGCACGACCATGGTCATCGTCTTCATGTTCGTTTGCATGCTGTTTGTTTTTGGCATTTCCTGGCGCGTTGTCCTGCTTGGTATCTCCTCCGCTGTCATTGCCATCCCGCTGGCCTGGATTTTCTATTTCGGCGATTACCAGAAAAACCGCATCCTGACCTTCCTCTATCCGGGCCATGATCCGGATGCCTCCTACAACCTGCTCCAGGCCAAGGCCGCAATCGCTTCCGGCGGTCTGGCCGGCAACATGGGCGGGGATCCGATCCATGTCCCGATCAAATGGTCCGACTTCATTTACACCGCTGTTTCGGAGCACATGGGCTTCATCGGCACCACAGCCCTCCTGATCCTGATATTCTATTTCCTCAGCCGCAGCCTCTACATCGCCGCCCAAATCAGTCCGCATCGTCCGGCCGCCGCCTACATGGTGGTTGGACTGACCGCCTCCCTGGCCTTCCATTACATTGAAAACCTCGGCATGTGTGTCGGCCTGGTGCCGATCACCGGTATCCCACTGCCCTTCGTCAGCCTCGGCGGCACGTCCATGGTCGTCAATTTCATCGGCCTCGGTGTCTTGCTCAATATCTCGATCGAACGGAACTTGATCCGGCGGTAGGCAGTCAATAAGTCTACCATGAGAGTCAGGGATTGAGTCATTAGAACTCAGCTGGATTTTTCAAGGTCAAGATAACAAGTTCTGGTTGATTGTTGATGCGCACTGGGATGACGCTGTTACCCAGGCCGCGACTGACAATCATGGTCGTGCCGGACTCTTCAAAGACCCCCGCGTCGTAAGATGGAAACCACCCCTGGCCGGGAGCGAACAAGCCTCCGATCCAAGGCAGCCGCACTTGCCCACCATGAGCATGGCCCGTGAAGACCAGGTTTAAACCAGCCTGCTGATAGGTCGCGAAATCTTCCGGCCGGTGGGCGAGCAGGATACGATAACCATCCGTCTGCAAAACCAGTTGAGCCAGTTTGACGGCGTTGGAAGACGAATCTGGCTGGCTGTACCCTTCGCGAAACTGTAAGTCAGGATCGGAAAGGCCCAGAATATGGATCGACTGGCCATGCCGATCGATTCTCTGGCTGGCATCATCAAGGATCATGACACCATTCGCCATCAGTACAACCTGCAAATCGGCAGAGATTTTCGACCAGACTTCATGATTTCCCGTCACATAATAGACAGGTGCCAGATTCGTGACCTCTGCAATGAAAGATTTTGTCTGTTCGAGATCTGCTGTTTTTGCATCGATCAGATCGCCCGTAATCACGATCATGTCTGGCTGGGCCTTAATCAGAGCAGTAATCAGGCGCTGGTTGTTGTCACCCCATTGTGCATCATGCAGATCGGATATTTGGGCGATCCTATAGTCATGGAACGCCAACGGGAGCTGAAGATCCCTATGCTCATAATGGGTCGTCGCAAATGTGATATTGCCCCAGATCAACCAAAGGACGACGAATAACACCATAAGGGAAGCCGTTATTACCTTGAAAATCCTATTGTTTATGGCAAGCGTTTGTCTGCGCTTCAATTACGATCTCCTCCGATAGACTTGAAATCCAATCTGCTAATCATCCGTATGGCACCTGTTGCGAACGCTGCACGGACTTGCTCTCAAAGCGGCAGTAATTTCATTCACGGTGTATCCTTGGGCATAAGCCTGGCTGGCAAAATCACGCCGTAACCGGACGATTTCTGTCGTTCGCTGTTCCGATTGGATCTGGTCCAGGCTTGTGGTGCTCCCAAAACTCGCAAGAAATAACGCCAGTTGGGACTCCAGAAGCTTTTGTTTTCTGTTGAGCCGGAAATCGCTTTGCCGGGGAACAGGACCAATTTGTGCCTGAGCAAGCTGAATCATTTCCAGATACAAGGCACGCCCCTTTTCGGGTGTCCGGCCCAGGATTTCAAATAATCGCTGACTGTGGACCAGTCCATCTTTTTTCTGGATCAAATCCATGTGGGCGCTCCACCGGTAATCACCAATTTTCTGGACATGGCTTGAGTTTCTCCTTTTCATCCGATTTGCTTAGCTTCCGGGTGACTTATACAGTCGGACCTCGTAAATGAGTGCAAATGAAATGAAGAAACTGAAATGATGTTTCCAGTTTAACGGCTTTTGGGGAAATTGAAAGAGGTCTTGCCACAAAAATTGTGTGCTTGACCTGCAAGAATGCAGCACGAGTGGTGCGAAAGCTGGCCCTTGAGGCGGCAATTGCCGAGAAAGTGACCAGAGGTGGTGCGAATGTTGGTATCCAGCTTGGAATTTGCTGCAATTGGCTCCTCGTCCCGCACCCACCGCGCCCCCGTCCGCCGGCCTTCCGGCCGCGTCCGGTTCCGCTCACCCGCCGCTCGCCCCCCCCGCTTGCGCCTTCCTATGTTACAAATCGTTTACATTTCCGCCATGATTTGTTACAGAAGTTGAAAACGTCATGCTTTACGAGTAGAATTTCAACTAAGTGGTGAAAAGTAGTGGAATCTTCCATAAATGTGGATGATTGTGGTGCGTTTCACCCCGACCCAATCGGTCATCCTTCCATTTGGCGGGATGCAAATCTGGATCGGAGGCTCGGATGGCGCGTTTTACGCACACCATAGATGCAAAAGGCCGCGTGTTTGTTCCGGCCCGGCTGCGTGACAGCATCGGGGCATCTTTAATTGTGACGCTGAGCCTGGACGAGGGGTACTTGTCCGCCTATACGCCCGAGAATTTCCGCCAGATCCGTGAACAGATCGCCCAGCTTTCCGGCACCGATCCGGCTGTCCGGCGCCTCAAGCGCCTGATCATCGGTGAGGCCATGCCCTGTGACTTGGACGGCCAGGGTCGTATTTCCGTCAGTGATGAATTATGGGCCCAGATCGGGGTCAAACCGGGCGATGAGATCTGTTTCATCGACATGTTTGACAAGCTTGAGATCTGTGCCAAGTCTTTCTACGACCAGCAGAAAGAAGAGCAGGGGTCGCTCGCGCAAATGGACCTCACCCGGTTCGATGTCCGCGGCCTCTGAGTTTTCCCATTTGCCGGTCCTTTTCCGGCAGACCCTCGAGCAGCTGGCGATCGTGCCCGATGGTTGCTACATCGACTGCACCCTGGGCGGTGGCGGGCACTCTGCGGCGGTCTTGGAACGTCTTGGACAGGGTGGACATCTGTATGGGTTTGACAAGGACACCGATGCCCTGACTGCAGCCGGCAAGCGTCTGGCCCAGGTCCAAAGCAAAGGAACCTACCATCTGGTCCATACCGATTTCGGCAGCATTGCCCAGGCCGTCAAGGATCACCAGATACCGCCAGCCAACGGCATTCTGGCCGATCTCGGCGTGTCATCGTGGCAGCTGGACCAGGCTGAGCGCGGCTTTTCCTACATGCAGGACGGCCCGCTGGACATGCGCATGAACCAGACCAGTGGCCAGACCGCTGCCGACCTAGTCAATACGGCCAGTGAACAAGAACTGGTCCGGATCATCCAGGATTATGGTGAGGAGCGCTATGCCCGCCGGATCAGCCAGCAGATCATCCGCAGCCGCCAGGACCATCCGATCACGACGACGACCGAACTGGCTGCTGTTATCCGCCGGGCCATGCCGGCCCAGGCGCTGCGTGAAGCCCAGCATCCGGCCAAACGGACCTTCCAGGCGATCCGGATCGCGGTCAATGGCGAACTGACAGCCCTGGAGGACTTACTCCGGGCCATACCGGATATCCTGGCCCCCGGTGGCCGGGCGGCCATCATCACCTTCCATTCGCTGGAAGACCGCCTGGTCAAGGAAGCCTTCCGGACTTGGGAATCGCCCTGCACCTGCCCACGTGAATTTCCGGTTTGCATTTGTGGCAAACAGTCGCTGGGCCGTGTGATCACCAGGAAGCCACTGGTCGCGGATGAAATGGAAATGAAAGAGAACCCCCGCGCACGCAGCGCCAAGCTCCGTGTGTTTGAAAAACTGACCACCCCTTAGAAAATCACCCTGGGAAAGAGGAGGATCAAGCGCATGCGCACATCAGGCAATCTGGCATACGAACCTGAACTGACAGGACCCCAAAACGCGCTGGACTGGGCGTCGCCCGCACCGAGCATGGCCCGCAGGATCCTTCTGGAAGAAGCCCTGACCAGCCGGCCGCATCTGCAGGAAAAAGCCCGGCAGGTCCGGCGTGAGCTGGCTGTTCGCCGGATGAAAAGCCTTCTGGCCCTGATCAGCATGGTCATTCTGGTTGCCCTGATTTTCGGTGGCATCCTGTATCGCCAGGCCAGGATCCTGGAACTGAATTTTGCCAATCTCAAACTGGAACGCCAGATTGAGAAAACGGAACAGTCATCCGGCCAGATCAGTGAATCCCTGGCCCGCCAGACGGATCTCGAACGGATCCGCCGCCTGGCGATCGACCGCCTGGGCCTTCAGGTCCCGGCCCGCATGCAAGTCGTCACCGTCGACATCCCTGATTCTGACCGTGTGGTCTATGCCCGCACGGGTCATTCCAGCACCACTGAGGAGGCCCAGCTGGCAGCTGTTTTCAATGAGATCGAAGGATTCTTCAAGACGCTCGAGCTGCCAGGCCAGGATTCATGAGCCAGACCCGCCCCACAACCAAGGATCGCTCCCGCTTTCGCAAACCCAGCCGTTTCGGGCTGGTTTTGTTCAGTCTGCTCCTGCTGGGCTTTGCCAGCTACCTGATATACCAGCTCTACCAGATCCAGATTGTCAACTACGCAGTCAATGCCGAAAAAGCTGCCGGCCAGCATTACAAGAAAGTCGCTGAAATGCCCGATCGCGGCCTGATTTACGACCGCAACGGCATTGAGCTGGCAGGTACAACCTATGTCTACCAGATCGGTATCACGCCCAAGGATGTCCGTTCGATCAGCGAGAACTTGTCACGTGACGAAATTGGCGCTCAAATTGCCAGGATCCTGGAATTGCCGGAAGAACAGGTGCTGGCTGCGTTTGAGAAAAAAGACAGTGCCTATGTCCAGCTGAAAAAAGACGTGGCCCGTGAACCGGCTGAAGCTTTGATGGCCTATCTGGGGGAACACGATATTGGTGGGTTTGCCATCGATTCAGAACCGCGCCGCTACTACACCAATGGCGATCTGGCCAGCCAGGTGCTCGGCTACACCCGGTATGATCTCGGCAACCTGGTCGGTCAGCTCGGCCTGGAGATGCAGTACAACGACATCCTGACCGGATCGCCCGGCTACACCTATGTCGAAACCGACAATTACAAAAACAAAGGCGAACTGCCGTTTTCCGTACCGACCAGCCTGCGGGCCAAAGATGGCCTCAATCTGAACTTGAGCCTGGACATCAACATCCAGCGCATCGTCCAGGAGATTCTGGCAGAGGCCATCCTGAGCAATGACATCACCAATGGCGGCTCGGCCATCGTCATGGACCCCTATACCGGGGGTGTCCTGGCCATGGCTTCCTATCCATATTTTTCCAGCTCGGATCCGACTTCCCGCCCAGTGACACGGGAGGCCGCGACCTGGGATGGCTCGAGCCAGGAGAACATCAATTACCTCTCCAGCAACGTCTGGCGCAACCGTGCCATTTCAGACGCCTACGAGCCGGGTTCGACCTTCAAAACCCTCACCACGGCCATGGCCTTCGACGAAAATGTGACCCGCGAAACAGATATCTACAACGACAGCCCGATGTATGTTCTCGGCCAGGAGCTCCACTGCTACACCATTGTTGGCCACGGCATGGAAACCCTTCAGGAAGGCTTCTGGCATTCCTGCAACCCGGTTTTTGCCCAGATGGCCCAGAAACTGGGTGTGACGCGATTCTACCAGTACATCCGGGCCTTCGGCTTTAGAGATGTGACTGGGATCGATTTGCCGGCGGAGGCCACTGGCCTGATCCACACGGACCCGACTGAATTGGACATGGCAACCCTGTCCTATGGCGAATCGGCGACTGTGACGCCGATTCAGCTGGTCAATGCCTACACTGCCATCGCCAATGGCGGCAACCTGCTCCGGCCGCGTCTGGTGTCATCGATCACCGATGGCACAGGTGCCGTGGTGCGTGAGTTTGCCCCGGAGACGATCCGCAAGGTGATCTCGGAACAGACTTCCACTCGGCTCAGGGAATTGCTCAAGGGTGTCGTTCTGCACGGAACAGGTTCAAAAGCCTATGTCGAAGGCTATCTGATTGGTGGCAAGACGAGCACGTCAACCGATGAGCAGGGCAAGCACACCTTGTCCTTTGCCGGCATCGCCCCGATTGACAGCCCCAAGATTGTGGCTTTGATTGTCTTGGACAAACCGGCTGACGATAAGCTGACCTCATCTGTTGCCTCCAAGGCTCTCGGCGAAATTGTCTCCCAGACCCTGGAGTACCTGGGTGAGGCGAGAAATTACAGTGAACAAGATGTCTCCCGCCTGACCAAACTGCGCGATGTCCCGGACCTCACCGGCATGACGCTGGCCCAGGCCCGCAAAGAACTCGGCACGGTAGGTCTCAACCTTGAGGCGGCGGAATCCGGCATGGGTGAACAGTCCGTCATCCGTTCCCAGTCCCCCGCTCCAAATGCTAAGCTTCATTCGCGTGGCATGGTGGTTGTCTACCCAGATCCAGGGCCGCATGAGGACTATGTGGTCGTGCCGGATTTCTCGAAAAAGACAGTCAGCGAAGCCATCAGTGCGGCTGCTGCCAACGGTCTCAACATCCGGATCGAAGGCGATGGTCTCGGCTTGGCAGTCCGCCAGGATCCGGCTCCGACCCATGGCACAAAAACACCCGTCAGCAACACGGTGCCCGATCCGCTAACTGCTGAAACGGGCGCAGGTGAGACAGCTGCAGTGACCACAGACGGTTCCACAGACACCATTATAACCAATGACGAAGGCAAGCTCCTGCGCGGCAGTATTGTCCGGATCTGGTTTGAGGCTGCCGAAGAGATCGCCGTTGACACGTCCACGGTTGAATCAGAGACAGTAAACCCCTAAAATGGGAAACCAGACTGGCAGACAGGCAAACCGCCTGAACTGCCAGGGATGAAGGAGAATGACACCATGAACCTGCAAATGCTTGTCCAGGGCCTGCCTGTGCAAAAACAGGGTGGAGACTTGTCCGTCGAAATCAGCCAGATTGTCTATGATTCCCGCAAAGCGATCCGCGGATCACTTTTTGTCTGTATCACCGGTTTTGTCACGGATGGCCACCAGTACATCAGCCAGGCGATCAGCCAGGGCGTGTCGGCCTTGCTGGTCGAACGGCCAACCGCTGAACTACTGGCACCGGATTGCCCGGTCGCCTGGATCCAGGTGGAAAATACCCGCTTGGGCCTTGCCCATGTCTCGGACCGCTATTTTGAACATCCATCTGGCAAGCTGGAGATGGTCGGCATCACCGGCACCAAGGGCAAGACCACGACAACCTATATGACCCGCGCTATCTTCCAGGCCGCCGGCCGCAAGACAGGGCTCATCGGTACCGTAGCCAACATCATCGGTGACCAGGTGACCTATGCGTCGCGGACCACACCAGAGTCGTATGATCTGCAGGCTTTGCTCGATGACATGGTCATGGCTGGCCTAGACAGCTGTGTCATGGAAGTATCATCACAGGGCCTGATGCTGGACCGGGTTTACGGCTGTGATTACAAAGTTGGCGTTTTCACCAATCTCTACAATGACCACATCGGACCGCATGAACATGCCAGCATGGAGGATTACCTCGAGGCCAAGCTGATCCTGATGCGCCGCTGCCACCAGGCGATCATCAACCGCGACTTGGATATTTTCGACCAGGTCCGTGCAGCAGCCGATGCGGCCTCGGTGCCAGTCCTGACCTATGGCTTGTCACCCGCGGCTGATGTCCGGGCTGAAAACCTCGAGAAAACGACTGAAAACGGCCGGTCTGGGACCCGGTTTGACTTGGTGTCACCCTGGTATTCCGGTTCTGTCTTTGTTGACATGCCTGGCCGTTTCAACATCTACAACGCCTTGGCGGCGATCGCGAGTGCCGCCAGCTGCGGGGCTAGCCTCGCAGCTGTCCAGCAGGGTCTGGCTGAGATTGCTGTCCCGGGCCGTGTCCAGCCTGTGCCGACCGGACGTGATTTCCAGCTGGTGGTCGATTATGCCCACAATGCCGCCAGCCTCGAGAGCTTACTTTCAACCTTGCGTGAGTACGTCACGGGCCGGATGATCGTCTTGTTCGGCAATGGCGGCGACCGGGCACGCAGCCGCCGCTTCGAGATGGGTGAGGTGGCCGGACGGCTGTCTGACCTGACCATCATCACCTCGGACAACCCCCGCACGGAAGACCCGCTGGCGATCATTGCCGACATTGTGACTGGCATCGCACCGACCGGTGGCCACTATGAAATCGTGCCGGATCGCCGCGAGGCGATCGATCGTGCCATCGCGGTGGCCGGACCGGGTGACCTGGTGATCCTGGCCGGCAAAGGCCACGAGAACTACCAGATCTTCAAGGATCGCACCATCCATTTTGATGATGCCGAAACGGCGGCTGAGCTATTGGCTGCAAGGTTTGGGACAGGAGGCTGATTCATGGCCCGCCTGACACTCAGCCAAGTCCTTGCCTTTACAGGGGGACACCTGCATGAAGCCTCTGGCTGCTCGGCAGAACGAACCGGTTTAAACGAGCCGGAATTCGTTTTCCAGGATGTCTCGACTGATACCCGGACAGTCGGACAGGGGGATCTTTTCCTGGCCCTGCGCGGGGCAAAATTCGATGGCCACGAGTTCCTGGCCCAGGCCCTCACCCAAGGAGCTGCGGGACTTGTGATTGATGAACAAGCACCCCTGCCGGACCAGATTCAAATCTTGGCATCAGCCCCGGTGATTGTCGTCGTGCCAGATACCTTGACGGCTTTGCAGGATCTGGCAGCCGGTTACCGCCGGACTCTTTCAGCGCCCGTGATCGCGATCACTGGCAGTGTGGGCAAGACGTCAACGCGCGGGATGGTTGCTGCCTGTCTGAAACCGACGCTCCAGGTCTGCCAGACAACGGCCAACAACAACAATGAAATCGGCTTGCCGAAAACAATACTGGCAGCAACCCTAACGGATCAGGTGATCGTCCTGGAAATGGGTATGCGCGGACGTGGTGAAATCGAATTGCTCAGCAAGATCGCCCAGCCAGACATCGCCCTGATAACCAACATCGGAGTGGCCCATATCGAGCGCCTCGGCAGCCAGGAAGAGATTTTCCAGGCTAAAGCCGAAATCATCGCCGGCCTAGCCCCCGGTGCCCGGGTGGTTTTGAATGCGGATGACCCGTTTCTTGAAAAGTTCGCCCGGGATATCTGTCACCACTACCAGGTCAGCCTGGTGTCGACAGAACAACCTGGCGACCCGGCCGAGCTTGCTGGCATGACCCTATTTTGGGCCGATCAGCTCGATCTGACTGGACAGCAGACCACCTACCTCCTCAAGACCTGGCCTGAACGCGCGGCTGCTCTCCAGCTGCCCGTCCTGTTGCCGGTCCCGGGCCGCCACATGGTCAGCAACAGCCTGTTCGGCCTCGCAGTCGCGGACTGTCTGGGCGTGGACCTTGCGTCTGCTGCTGCAGGTGCAGCCCAATTCGAAAACACGGGCAACCGGCAGCGCCTCCTGAAGGCTGGCCCGATCCTGGTCATGGATGATTCATACAATGCCAGTCCGGAATCCATGCTGGCCGCGCTGTCCACGCTGCAGGCCATTTCGGAAGGTCGTCGACTGGTGGCCGCCCTGGGTGGCATGCTGGAATTGGGGAATTATGCCGCGAAAGGCCATTTTGACGTGGGTGCAGCGGCTGCCCGCCATGGGTTTGCCGAAGTCCTGGCCCTGGGCCCCCATGCGACAGATGTAGAAGCTGGATTTGCATCCGGAAAGACGCAGGGATCCTGCACCGGTTTTTTAGACCAGACTGCCTTGATCCAGCATTTGCTTGCCACATTGCAGCCGGATGACCTCCTTTTGGTCAAAGGTTCACGCGGCTTTGCCATGGAGCAGGTGACCCAGGCCGTGTATGATTTCTGGTCCCGGTCAGAAACCGGGTCAACGCATGACCTTCACTCCGACAACCATCAGGGAGGTTTTCGATCATGAACCAGGAATGGTTTTCCATGGGACCCATAGGGCTCTTTGCCGCGGTCTTGCTGCTGACCGTACTCGCAGGACTGGCCGGACTGCCTTTGCTGCGCCGGCTCAGTGTGGGCCAGACTGTCCGTGACGACGGTCCCAAAACCCATTATGTCAAAAGCGGGACACCGACCTTCGGCGGCTTCTTTTTCCTGATTCCGCTGATCCTGGTGACTGTGGCCGCCCAAACGGTCATTGGTTTTTCCAGCCCGCTTCTGGCGTTGCTTATGATCATCCTCGCCTTTGGCTTCGCCGGATTCCTCGACGATTACATCAAGGTCCGGATCAGCAAGAAAGGCCTGAGCGTCCGCCAGAAAACCGTCCTGCTGCTGGCGTTTTCGATCGGCTTCACGCTCTGGTACTTGCTGTCCCTGTCCGTCGAGCCTTTCCTGATTGTACCTGGACTGGGTTCGCTGCCGATCCTGGGCTGGTGGAAAATCCCTTATGGGATTTTTGTCGTCATCTACCTGTTTTTCATCGCCAATTCCGTCAACCTGACCGATGGGGTCGATGGTCTGGCCAGTTCGGTCACGGTACTGGCTGGCCTGGCCCTGGCCGTCGCCGGTCTGGTCCTGCAGCGTCTGGGCCTTGCGACTGCTCTGACCGGACCTGCTGTGGCCGTCAGCCTGATGCTGGCAGCCGGCTGCCTCGGCTTTCTTGTGTTTAATCACCATCCGGCCAAGGTCTTCATGGGGGACACCGGTTCCCAGGCCCTCGGGGCCGGTGTGGCTGCAATTGCCCTTTTCTACGGTGCTCCCTGGATCTTGCTGTTCATCGGTTTCATTTATGTGGCCGAATCCCTTTCTGTGGTGATCCAGGTCGCCTATTTCAAACGCACCGGCGGCAAGCGGATTTTCCGCATGTCGCCGATCCACCATCATTTTGAACTGGGCGGCTGGAAAGAAAACAAAGTGGTCCTGGTTTTCTCAGTCGTGACACTTTTGGGCAGTGCCCTTGGCCTGTTGCTTCTGGCGCTGGCCTGACCCAGACGGGAGGCGGTTATGCAGACTCGTTCCATCCAGACTTACCAGGGGGGGCAGGTGGCCGGATCCGGCCAGGACCGCGAGGTGCCCTACCTGCACCTGCGTCCACCGCTGCGCATTCACGGTGGTTTGCTGGTCGTGACCTTTGTCATGGTCTGTTTTGGCCTGGTCATGTTGTTTTCTGCCAGCATGAGCGACAGCTTCAATGCCAATTCCGGCAACTCGATGTATTACATCATCAAACAAGGTTCCATCACCCTGATCGGTCTGATTCTGGCCCTGATCATGGCTGTCCTAGTCCCGGTCTCCTTTTTTGACCGGCCGATCATCACCATCGCAACCTATCTGCTGACGACTGGACTGCTGGTCTATGTCAAATTCTTCGGCTCCATCGTCAACGGAGCCAAACGCTGGATCTTGATCGGACCTTTGAGCATCCAGCCTTCGGAATTTGCCAAGCTCGCAGCCGTGATCTGCCTGGCCGGCTATTTCTCCCGCCTGCGTGCCCGGCGCCAGCGCGGTGAAATCCGCTATCTGTCACCTTTGCGGCGGTTTCTCGGCGATGGCTGGCGTGACATCCTGATTCCAGGCCTCATGATGGCTGTCTGGCTGGGCCTTGTCATCTGGCAACCTCACGTCTCCGGATTTGTCATCCTCAGTGTGGTCGTCTTCGCTTCCTTCCTGGCTGCAGGCCTGCCGCTGCGCTCCTGGTTCAGCGGTATTCTCCAGCTGACCCTGATCCTTGTACTGGTCGGCGCCATTGCTTTCGGCGCCTTTGCCGCGACACTCAAGGACCAGACCATAAAGGAAGCTCTGGAGTCCAATTTCAGCCATGCGTTCAAGCGGGTCGAGACTTTCCGCAATCCGGAAGAAGCCAGTTCCGATGATTCGTACCAGGTCAACCAGTCCTTGATCGCCATCGGATCCGGTGGCCTGACCGGTGTCGGCCTGGGCAATGGCCGCCAGAAATACAATTACCTGCCAGAAGCGCACAACGACTACATCTTTGCCATCATTGGCGAGGAGCTCGGCTTTGTTGGCACGGTCAGTGTGATCTTGCTGTTCCTGATGTTCCATTTGATTGGCACCCGGATCGCCTGGCGGGCCATCAATCCCCATGCCGCGATTCTGGCTGCTGGCTATACGGTCCTGATCACGACGCAGGCGCTGCTCAACATCGGCGTGGCTACGCGATCCTTGCCAGCCACCGGTATCTCGTTGCCCTTTTTCAGCTATGGCGGCACCTCGAATCTCTTTTTCATGCTGGCGATCGGTTTCATCCTGGGGGTGTCGCGCACCGGCCAGATGCTGACGGGGCGCCAGCGCAACCTGATGGGCGAAATCAATAAAATCGCCAAAGGAGGATCGTGATGAATCCTTTGAAAGTGGTGATCGCTGGTGGTGGGACCAGTGGCCATATCAACCCGGCCCTGGCCATTGCCGACCAGATCCGCATCGATCATCCAGACGCCGAAATCCGCTTCGTTGGTACTGCCCGTGGTCTTGAAAGCCAGCTGGTTCCCAAGGCCGGCTACGATTTCATCCCGATCCGGGCCCGTGGCTTGCCCACCCGGATCAACAAGGCTTTCTTTGCTGCTGTGGCAGACTTTTTTGCCGGACGGGCCCAGTCGCGCCGCCTGCTGCAGGACTTTCGCCCGGATGCTGTCGTCGGAACGGGTGGCTATGTCTGCAGTCCATTGGTTGCAGCGGCAGCCAGCCTGGACATTCCGGTGCTCCTTCACGAGCAGAATGCCTTTCCCGGCCGATCCAACCGGCTTTTAGCCCACCGCAGCTCGGTGGTCTGCATCAGCATGCCCGGTGCTGAACGTTATTTCAGGACCAAAGCACCCATCGTCCTGACCGGGAATCCGGTCCGGCCGCTCTTTTTCCAGCTCGATCAGGACGCAGCGCGGTCCCACCTGGGCTGGACCCGTGAAAAGCGCATCCTGCTGGCCACCGGTGGCAGTCTGGGGGCGCAGCGGATCAATGAAACCATCCTCGGCCTGAAAGACGAGCCCGTTTTCCAGAAACTTCTCCAGGACCAGGCGGTGGAGATCCACCTTGCCTGTGGCCAGCAGCATGTCGCTGCAGTCAGCGCCGCCGCCACTGGCCTTTCCTGGTTGAAGGTCTATGATTACCTGCATGAGATGCCCCAATACCTGGCAGGTGCCGATCTGGTCCTAGGCCGGGCAGGGGCTATGACCTGCGCTGAGCTGGCAGCATTGGGAAAACCTTCGATCCTGGTGCCTTATCCTTATGCTGCTGGTGATCATCAGACCGCCAATGCCAAAGTGCATGAACAGTCAGGCGCTGCGATCCGCGTCGCCAACTCGGATCTGAATGCCGCCTGGCTGGCCCATCAGCTTGAAACCCTCTTTAACCAGCCGGACCTGCTGGCCCAGATGGGCAGGCAGGCCCAGTTGCTGGCCATGCCGGATGCCGCAGCCAAAATTTGCAGCAGCCTCTATGCGACCGTCCGGACGTAAATTCAACCGGAAGACGCGGGCCACCCCATCAGCCGAACGGATGCCTGGTGGCCACCAGGGGCAGCCAGCGGGCTTGCTGTTCCGGCGCCTGATGGGTTTTCTGGTGATGCTTGCCCTGGGTCTGCTGGTTATCTACCTGCCGGTTTTCCGGCTTAGAACCTATGAAATCACCCCGACTCGGGCCATGACGACTGCAGCCATCGAGGCTGCCATACCCATGCGGCCAGGTGATCATCTGTTCCAGGGGCTCGGCCCGAGCCTGGCCCAATGGCTGGGCATGCGTTATGGGCAGACGGAAGACATGCTGGTCCGCGAATTCCCCTACATCCGGACTGTCCGGGCCTACCTCGATTTCCCGGCGCAGATGCGGATTGAAATCGAGGAAAGGGTCGAGGTTGCCTATGTTTCGATCCCGGACGGCTGTGTCCTCCTGGACAAGGAGGGGTATGCCTTGCTCATCTTGCCCGACCCACCGCCCGGCATCCCTGTGATCGAGGGTGTATCGGTACGTTCTCTGAACCTGGGCCAGCCTTTGACTGTCCAGGTTCCAGAAAGCATGAATAGCGCAGTCAGTTTGCTCGGTGCTATAATTGACGCGGACAAAGACACCCGCACACCGCAAAAGCTGTTGCCCCAGGTCCGGCAGATTCGTCCCCTGTCCAATGGCCGGCTATTCCTGACTCTGGTCTTGCCGGCTACGGGCGATGAACTGACCGTGGCTTCTGAAACCAGCATGGACCAGCTCGACGACATGCTCTGGCTACGGTTTGCGATGGACCAGGGTGCACTCGACAACCGGGGCAAAGGTGTCCTCGACCTGACTGGATCGCGCCGGATTTTCATCCCTGATGCCTAGGAGGTAAGACATGTTTCCCCTGATTGGACTGATCGTTGGCCTGGTTGTTGGTCTGTTGCTAGATATCGATATCCCAAGCGCCTACTCTTCCTACGTGGCCGTTGGCATCCTGGCAGCCATAGACTCTGTGGTCGGGGCCCTGGTTGCCAATCTGAAGAACACGTTCAACACCAAGCTGTTCGTCACAGGCTTTCTGGGCAACAGTGCGATCGCGGTTCTGCTGGCTGCTCTGGGTGACCAGCTCGATTTGCAATTGTCCCTGGCTGCTGTCTTTGCTTTTGGTAACCGGATCTTCCTCAATTCTTCCGCAATCCGCCGCCTGCTGATCGAACGTCTGGAACAGAAAAGAACGCCTTTGAAAACAAAGGGCCCAGTGTGAAGATGCTGGCAGCAGGCGCAAGATCTTGTAACCAGACTGAAAGAGAGACACCAAATATTGTTGTTTACCTGCAATAATTAGTGTAGAATCGTAACAAAAAGCACAACTTGTTGCCACACATGGCTGATTGTAGAGATTGACATTTTCTCCGGCATGCTTACCGGTGATTGACTCGGATCAGGTGATCCACTTTTTAAATAGAGAGGGGTATTTTAATTGGCTGACTATAAACTGAGCATCAGCATGGAAAATGACCATATTGCGACGATCAAGGTCATCGGCATCGGCGGCGGTGGCTGCAATGCAGTCGACCGCATGATTGAGAGTTCTGTCCAGGGGATCGAATTCATCGCTGTCAATACCGACAACCAGGTCCTGCAGCGGTCCAAGGCGAGTAACCGCGTCCAGATCGGGGAGAAAATCACCCGTGGCCAGGGCGCCGGAGCCAATCCGGAGATCGGAGCCAAGGCCGCTGTCGAGTCCGCCGATGAGATCAGTGAATTGATCAAGGGCACGGACATGCTGTTCATCACGGCCGGTATGGGCGGTGGTACCGGAACAGGTGGAGCTCCCGTCATTGCCCAGATTGCCAAGGAGCTCAACATCCTGACAGTTGGTGTCGTCACCCGGCCGTTCCGCTTTGAGGGTTCGCGCCGCATGCAGAATGCCGAGCGCGGCATCCGCGAGCTCGAGAAATTCGTCGATTCCCTGATCGTTGTGCCTAATGATAAGCTGCTCGAGATCGCTGACGAAAACACCTCCCTGGACGAGGCATTCATCTTGGCTGACCAGATCCTGCGCTACGGTGTCTCCGGTATTTCCGACCTGGTTGCTGTTCCCGGCCTGATCAACCTCGACTTGGCTGACGTGCGCCGCATCATGACCCAGGCAGGTGTCTGCCATATGGGTATTGGCCGCGCTTCTGGTGAAGGCCGCGCCGCTGCTGCGATCCGCCAGGCGATCAACAGCCCGCTGCTGGACACCACCATTGATGGTGCCCGCGGCGTCATCATGAACTTCACCGGCGGCCGCGACATGAAGATCCGCGAGGTTGACGAAGCTGCCTCGATTGTGCGTGACGCCGTGTCCCCGGACGCCGACATCATTTTCGGTGCCACCCACGATGATGCCATGCAAGACGAGATCATGATCACCGTCATCGCCAGCGGTTTTGACCGTGACCCGGCTGCTTTTGTCCCAAAACCGGTCCAGGCTGCAGCAGCCACAGTCATCCAGCCAGCACCGGCTGTGCAGCCGCAACCGTTCGAGCGCCCTGCAGCCCCGGCCAGTGATGCCTATTTTGTCCCGGATATTTTCCGTGACCTCGAGAAACATCAGGCATCCCCGGTGCCAGCTGACTCCAGCAGCAGTTCCGGCGGTTTTCATTCTGTTGGTGCAGTTGAACCATCTCCTCAGGTAACTCCTGCGGCAGAACCTGTACCGCAGCCGTCTGCTCCGGTCCTGCCATCTGCCAGCCTTTCACCTGCTGATTCCAGCGATACCCAGGAAATCCCGCGTTATGACAGTCTGTTCAGCAGCCCTTCCGGTTATGGCAAGTCAACCTATACCGATCTGGCCAGCAACCAAAAAGAGACCCCAACCAGGCCAGTTGAGCCCGAGTCGCCATCACGGCAGAGCCGCGACAAGCAGAAACCGGCCCGCAAGCTGCCGTGGTTTTTGCAGGACAACGACTCCCGCTTCAACGACTGAGCAAGGAGCCCGTAGGAGATGCGCTGCCCATTTTGTTCCCACGGCGAAGATCGCGTGATCGATTCCCGGCCATCCGATGAAGGCTCCGCCATCCGCCGCCGGCGCGAATGCATCGCCTGTGGCGGCCGTTTCACGACGTATGAGAAGATTGAGACGCTGCCGCTCCTGGTGATCAAGAAAGACGGCACCCGTGAACCTTTTGACCGGGACAAGCTGATCTCAGGCATCTTGAAAAGTTGCGAAAAACGACCGGTGTCGACCAGCCAGGTCGAAAATCTGGTCAACAACATCGAGACATCGAACCAGAACGCCCTGAAACGGGAAGTGACCTCGCATGAAATCGGCGAGATGGTCATGGATGGGCTCAAGAAGATCGATGAAGTGGCCTATGTCCGGTTCGCTTCGGTGTACCGGCAATTCAAGGATGTCAATTCATTCCTCGATGAGCTCAACCAGATGATGCGCAAATCCTGACATCTTAGTACTGGAGGACATCTGTTGTGAAAAAGGCATTCATCGTCGATGACGATCCGCATATCAGCGAACTGCTGCGCCTGTATTTTGACAAGGACGGATTCGAGGTCGTCACCTGTTATGATGGCAATCATGCTGTGGAAATCTTCCCCCAGGCTGCGCCGGACATTGTCATCCTGGACCTGATGCTGCCGGGCAAGGATGGATATGATGTGTTGCGTGAAATCCGCCGTACATCCAGCGTCCCGGTGATCATGCTCACCGCTCGTGGTGACACCCTCGACAAAGTCGTCGGCCTTGAACTCGGAGCGGATGACTATGTCCAGAAACCGTTTGAACCCAAGGAGCTCCTGGCCCGGGTCAAGGCTGTCCTGCGCCGGGTCGAGACCCCTGCAGACCCGCAGAAGGCCAGCCAGAACCATGCCTCCACGGAATGGGTCGAGTATCCGGGCATCCGGATCGACAAATCCCGCTACAGCGTGACCGCAGGCGGCCAGAACATCGAAATGCCGCCCAAAGAGCTGGAATTGCTTTTTTTCCTGGCTTCCCATCCCAACCGGGTGTTCACCCGGGAACAGCTTCTTGAAAACATCTGGGGCTTTGACTATTTTGGCGAATCACGCACGGTCGATGTCCACATCAAGCGTATCCGCGAGAAGCTCGAGGAAACAGGCGAGCATCCGAACTGGCAGATCAAGACTGTCTGGGGTGTCGGTTACAAGTTTGAAGCCTTCTGAAACCAGGGCTTAGGGCAAGCATGCTTTGGCCGCGCCGCCTGATGAACTCCCTGTATGGCCGGACCATCCTCCAGCTGGCGATGGCCATTTTGATTGTCTTCTCCCTGATGGGTGTGGTGTATTACGGCATCGTCACGACAGCCAGTGCCCGCCAGCAGTCCAGCCAGCTTCTGGCCAGTGCCCGGGCGATTGCAGAAATGGCGGGGCCATCCTTCCATGCCAGCCAGGGCGAGATTAAAAGTTCGACTGTCATCAGCTATCTCAACTTCACCGCCCGTTCGACGGGTGCCCTGGTCTGGGTGATCGACAGCAACGGCACACTGGCCTACACCACCAGTGTCCCGGCAACGATTTCCACCCAGTTCGAGTCTGCCGAGGGTGACTGGATCGTGCCATCTGCCTATCGCGGTGGATCCATCCTGGGCAAATCCGGTCTGGCCACGATCGGTGATTTCCGCGGCCTTTTCCGCAGCACCGGCCAGCGCTGGATCAGCACCATCGTACCGATCCCCTCGCCAACCGGTGCCTACATCGGCGAAATCCAGCTCCACCGTCCAGTTGTGACCGAGAGCTTCAACAGCTTCCTAATGACCAACAGCCTGCTCTTTTCCATGGTGGTGGCCTTTTTCCTCGCTTTGCTTTTCCTCGTCCTCTTGTCGCGCAACATCACGCGTCCGATCCGGCTTCTGGCCCGGACAGCCGACAAGGTTTACCGGGGCGACCTGTCGGCCCGGGTCATTCTGCCAGGCATGGAAGCTCCGGACAAACCGCATCAGAGGGCTCTGGTCACGGACGACCTGATGGTCCTGGTCGAGACCATGAACTCGATGATCGAGAAACTGGAGCACCAGGAGAGAAGCCGCCGTGATTTCATCTCCAGCGTCTCGCATGACCTGCGCACCCCGCTGACCTCCATCCGAGGCTTTGTCGAAGGCATGCTCGACGGAACTGTGCCACCGGACAAGACAACCGTCTACCTGGAAATTGTCAAGCAAGAGGTTTTGCGCCTGCAAAATCTGGTCCAGACCTTGTCCGAGGCCAGCCGCTACGATAGCGGCACTTTCCAGCTCGATGAGCAGCCATTCAACATCAATGCCGTCATCCGGGAAGATGTCTATGGGCTGGAATCCCTGCTCAATGAAAAATCCATCAGTGTCCAGAGTGACTTTGACGAATCCGAGCCTGGGCGCCTGATCGTGCTTGGCGACCGTGAGGCCATCAGCCGGGTCGTGTACAACCTCATTTCCAATGCGATCCGTTTTTGCCCGCCAGAAGGGGTCATTGCTCTGTCAACCCGCCGCATCAAGGCCAGCCATCAGGTCGAAGTGATCATCGAAGACAGTGGTCCTGGTGTGGCCGAAAAGGACCGGCCGTTTATTTTCGACCGTTTCTACACGGCAGAACGCAGCCGGACCAGTAAAAGCTCGGGTCTGGGACTGTTCATTTGCCGGACGATCCTGGCCGCCCATGGCCAGCGCATCGCGGTGACAGACAGCGATCTCGGTGGTGCCCGCTTCAGTTTCGCACTTAAAACGCCGTAAAATGTTCATATCCCATTCATTTCTATCCTATAAAATAAATGTGTTTGACCAACCCCGGACAGGACTTTGACGGAGGATATCGCGTGACAGTTCTGACAAACCGCACTCTAGGCCTGGCTGCCTTCGGCCTTTTCTCGGCAGTCATGGCATCGATGCTCACATCATGGCTTTATACGGCTGGCCCTTTGGCTGCGCCTGCTCCATCTGTTTCGGAAACGACCCGGGAGACCCCCTCAGCCGAGACCAGCCAGTCTGTTCTGGTTGTCCCCAAGCCAAGCATTCTGGCCACCACTGCCAGCGTCCCCCAGAGCCAGTCCCCAGAGCCGACCCCTATGCCACTGATTTCCCCTGAGATCCTCGGTGACCAGGCCAAGGAGCAGATCGCGCTTCTGGCTGAAGGTCGCCTGGTCGAGGAGCTCTACAATCAGGTCGCGCCCAGTGTGGTTGGCATCCAGGTCGAGGCCCAGTCCGAAACCTCGACGACCGTGATCTCGGACAGTGGATCCGGTGTCATCTATTCCGCCCAGGGACAGATCCTGACCTCGGCGGATTTGTTGAAAATTGCGCTCGACCGTTCCGGCCAATTGCTGGAAAATAGCCGGATCCTGGTCCGGGTCCAGAATGAAAACCGCCTGTTTGAAGCGCAGCTTGCCGGCCTGGACAAGACCACCGGCGTTGCGGTCCTGACCATTGACCCCGGTCAGACTGAACTGGTGCCAGCCAGATTCAGCCTGCATCATACGCTTCGTGTGGGCCAGGTCGTTTTTTTTCTCAGTTTCCCGGATGACATGGTCAGCGAAGGCTGCCTGACCAGCGGACTGGTGACAGCCTTGCACCAGCCGGTCCTGCTCGAGGATGGCACCAAGGTCGAGATGGTCCGCTCCAATGCCCCGATCCTCGCCAGCGGCCAGGGCGGCCCCTTGCTCAATCTCGCGGGCGATGTGATCGCGCTGGCTAATTCGAGCCAGCTGAGCGAGACCTTTGAAAGCCTCAGCTACGCGATCGAAACCCCGACCGTGCTTGACGTCGTCGAACGTCTCCTGGGCGAATCGGCCCCGGAAGGTCAACCCTGGCTGGGCATCGCCGTGCTCAAGGATGAAAGTTTTGCTGGACTTCAGGACCTGTATGATTTCCCGGATGGCTTGTATGTCAGCCATGTGATCGCGGATAGCCCGGCCTATCTTGCCGATATCCGCAGAGGTGATATCATTACAGCAGTGAACGGTGAGCCTGTCCGTCTCCACCAGAGCCTGTCGTCCATCCTGGCCCAGCATGAGCCAGGCGACCAGCTCACCCTGGGCATCTATCGCCGCTCCGACAAGCAAACCTATGCCATCAAAGTCTACCTGAAGGAAGCCAATGACTGAAAATGAACGGGCAGCGGCGATTGTCGCAGCCCTGGAACTGAAATACCCCGACGCCCTCTGCACCCTCGATTACCAGTCGGCCCATGAATTGCTCGTGGGTGCCGTTCTGGCCGCCCAGTGCACCGACTACAGGGTCAATCTCATCACTCCCGCTCTTTTTGCACGTTATCCGACACCCCGGGACTTTGCCGAATCAGACCGCTCAGAGCTGGAAAACCTGATCCGCTCCTGTGGCTTGTTCCGCAACAAGGCCAAGGCCATCCAGGCTTCCTGTACAGCTCTGGTGCGTGACCACAACAGTCAGATGCCTGATACACTCGAAGCATTGACTCGTCTGCCCGGTGTGGGCCGCAAGATCGCCAACCTGATCCTGGGGGATTGGTTTGGCCGCCAGGCCGTCGTCGTGGACACCCATTGCGCCCGGATTTCCCGCCTGCTCGGCCTGACAGAGCAGACCGATCCAGTTGCGATCGAACGAGATCTCGTGACTGTTTTGCCGCCGGACAAACAAACCGCCTATGGCCATCTCGTCGTCGCGCATGGCCGGGAGATCTGCATCGCCCGCCGCCCTGAATGCAACCGCTGTCCCTTGAAGCCCTTGTGTCACCATGGCCGGACTGCTTGAGACCCCGGTCACTGCCATCCATGGTGTAGCTGGCAAACGGGCCGCCATGCTCGCGCGGCTGGGGATCACGACCTGGTATGACCTGGTCACCTGGTATCCGCGCGATTATGAGGACTGGAGCTCTGACCTGACCATCACCCAACTAGAGGATGGCAAAGAGCAATCTTTTGTCGCTGCCTTTTCGGGCAAAATCCAGACCCATCGCAAAGGTCGCCTGACCATCCTGCGCGGTGTTTTCCGCGATCAGACCGGTGCCATCCGGGCCGTGTGGTTCAATCAGCCCTGGATCCCGGACCGGCTCATCTCCGGGGAGACCTACCGCCTGTTTGGCAAGGTCAAGCGCAGCCAAGGCCAATTATCGATCCAGAGCCCCGCATTCGAACCAGCCGAGCTTGACAGCATTGGAAAACTCCGGCCCGTTTATCCCCTGACAGAAGGCCTGACCCAAGGCGTCCTCAGAAGCCTGATCCAGCCGTTGCTGCCCAAGGTGATCAGCCACCTGCCAGAGCCTTTGCCGGACTGGATCCGGCGCGACTACCATCTGTGTGCGATCGATTATGCCTTGTCACGGATCCACCAGCCATCCAGTCTTGATGAAGCCGACTTGTGCCGGGAACGTCTTGTTTTCGAAGAATTGTTCCTGCTCCAGACCGGCCTTTTCCTGCTGCGCCGGGCGCGCCAGAATAGCCAGGCCGCCTTGCCCGTGCTGCCTGATGCAGCTGCCTTGGATCAGGTCAGGCAGATCGAAGGCACCCTGCCTTTCCAACTGACCGCAGCCCAGCAACAGGCCCTCACCGATATCCGCCGCGATTTGCGCCGTGACTTGCCGATGAACCGCCTCGTCCAGGGCGATGTCGGCTCAGGCAAGACGGTGGTTGCAGCCCTGGCGATGCTGGAAACAAGCCTCTGTGGCTACCAGTCTGTCCTGATGGCACCGACGGCTATCTTGGCAACCCAGCATGCCCAGACTCTGGCTAAATTGCTGGCAACAAGCGGCGAACCGATCGCCCTTCTGACCGGTGCAACGCCTGCAGCTGAGCGCAAGCGCATCCTGGCCGGCCTGGAGGACGGTTCGATCCGGCTCCTGGTCGGGACCCATGCCGTGATCGAAGATAAAGTGACCTTCTGCAACCTGGCCCTCACGGTTACGGATGAGCAGCATCGCTTTGGCGTCAAGCAGCGTTTCCGCCTCAACCGCACTGCCGAGGCACGTAGCTTGTCGCCCCATGTCCTGGTCATGTCAGCCACACCGATTCCCCGCACCCTGGCCCTGATTCTCTATGGCGACCTTGACATGACGGTGATCGACCAGTTGCCTGGTGGTCGTGAGCCCATTGCCACCTATACCGCAAAAAATGGCGACCGGGGCAGGGTGGAGGACCTGGTGCGCCGCCAGATCCAGACGGGTCGCCAGACCTATGTGGTCTGCCCGATGATCGAAGAACAAGCCTCGCTCGACCTCGAGTCTGCTATCCAGACGTACAATCGCCTGGCCCAGGAGGTTTTTCCAGACTTGGCGGTCGGACTTTTACACGGTGGCCTTAAACCGGCTGCCAAAGATGCTGTCATGGCTGATTTTGCAGCCGGCAAAATCCAGATCCTGGTCAGCACGACGGTCATCGAAGTCGGTGTTGATAACCCCAATGCCACCCTGATGATCATCGAAAATGCCGAGAGGTTCGGCCTTTCGCAGCTGCACCAGCTGCGCGGCCGGATCGGACGCGGGTCCCACAAATCCTATTGCATCCTGATGAGCGACAGCGACGACGATCTGGCCCGGCAACGTCTACGCACGCTTTGCCAGACAACAGACGGATTTGAGATTGCCAGGAAAGACCTCGAGCTGCGCGGCCCAGGCGATTTCTTCGGCACCCGCCAGCACGGCCTGCCAGCCCTCAGACTGGCCAATCTCTATCGCGACCGCGATTTGCTCAGTAAGGCCCAGAAGGCTGCCCGGACCTTGTTTGAGCGTGACCCGGACCTGACACTTGCCGAGCACCAGGGACTGGTGCGTGCCATCGAATGCCATTTCGGATCTGCCCTGCCACAGGTCCAGCTCTGATCCACAAGGAGGAGACTCACTTGCCTAGAATCATCAGCGGCCGCGCCGGCGGCATCCCGCTCGTTGCCCCCAAAGGCCAGGACACCCGCCCCACAGCCGACAAGACCAAGGAAGCCCTGTTTTCGATCCTGGCACCGCATCTACCGGATTGCGCCTTTCTTGACCTGTATGCCGGCACTGGCCAGATCGGGCTGGAGGCAGCCAGCCGCGGCGCCCGCACCGTTGTCCTGGTCGAACAAGCCCGGGCAGGCCTTTCCGCCATCGTCGCCAACCTGGAAAAAACCCGTCTTTCTGACGTGACCCGGGTCCAGCATGGATCTGCCTTTTTGGCTGTGCGCCAGCTTCTTGCCAGCGGCCAGACCTTCGACCTGATCTTTCTCGATCCGCCTTACCGTCAGGCCATCGCCGATTTTGAACGCCTGGCTCCGGACCTGGCCCGGCTGCTAGCCCCCGGCGGCCGCATCATCCTCGAACATGATTCAAAATCAAAAGCCCCGGATTTTGTCACGGAATTGAAACGTACGAGAAGTTGTCAGTACGGAACGGCCATGCTATCCTTTTATCAAGTCTGAAAACCGTGACGGATCAGGCTTCCCCAGCGTCAAGCTGAGTTTTAAGCAAGCCCAACCAGGGGAGACCGATGACTGTTTTTATTTATCCGGGCAGTTTTGATCCATTCACCAATGGTCATTACGATATCGCGCGTCGAGCGGCTGGTCTTTGCGACCAGCTTTTTGTCGCGGTCATGGTCAACAGCCGCAAGAGATACCATTTCTCAGCTGTGGAACGGGTCGAGATGGCCCGGAGTGTCTTGAAAGACATCCCCAACATCACTGTCGAGTCGCATAACGGCTTGCTGGTCGATTTTTTTGCAGCCAAGAAGGCCCGTGCCGTCGTCCGCGGTCTCAGAAGTGAATCCGACTTCCGCTTTGAAGCTGAACTGGCAGCAGCGAACAAGCTGCTCCTGCCCGCCTACGAGACCTGTCTTTTACCCTGCCGGATCGATCTGGCATTTAACAGCTCCTCGATCGTCCGTGAAGTTGCCGCCTATGGTGGCGACATCACCCACATGGTCCCGCCGGTCCTCGCGCCGCTCATCATGGAGCGGCTCCGGAAAACCGAGCCCCGGGACACCGCAACCTGACGCCTTCTTTTGTGGAGGAACTTCACTGATATGATCAACGCATCTCATGCTGATTACGCCCAGAACCAGGACATCGAGTCCCTTTTAGAACGACTCGAAAGTCTGGTCATATCGGCGCGTTCAGTCCCTTTTTCCGATAATTGCATGGTCGACCGCGAGGAAATGCTCGTCCTGATCACCATGATCCGCGATGAACTGCCCGGTGAACTCAAGCAAGCCAAGTGGCTCCTTGAGCAGAACCGCCAGCTGATCGCCGAAGCGAGAAAAGAAGCTGAAGCCATCATGCGCGACGCCGAAACCCGCATGTCCCGCATGATCGACGAGCACGAAATCACCCAGAAAGCACGCCTCCAGGCCGCTGACCTCCTGGAAAAGTCAAACCAGGCCGCCCAGCAAATCCGTGCAGGCTCGATGGACTATGCTAAAAAGCGCCTCAGCGAGATCGAGGACCAGCTTGGCACCATGCTCGCCATGGTTCAGCGCAACAAAAAAGATCTGATGTAGGGCAGTTCTACATCCATCGCATGGCTCAGAAAAGGCCGCCACGGGATTCGTGACGGCCTTGATTCATTCGGTAATATTAATATAGGGTGGATGTTTCAAACCAATTTTTCAGACCTTTTCGATCCAGCCGTATTCATCGACCAAGGTGCCGTACTGGACACCGGTGATGATGTCGTAGAACTTCTGCGACAAGGGGCCGATCTTGCCATCATTAAAAGTCATCACTTCGTCTTTGTAGCGCAGCTCACCGACGGGTGAAATGACAGCTGCGGTTCCGGCGCCAAAGACTTCACTGACCCGGCTGGATTTGACCAGGGACATGAGTTCATCAATGGCGATTTCACGTTCCTCCGTCTCGATGCCGAGCCGCTTGGCCAGCTCGAGAACAGTGCGGCGGGTGATGCCAGGCAGGATGCTACCATTGAGGGCTGGGGTGACGAGCTTGCCATCGATGATAAAGAAGACGTTCATCGAGCCGACTTCCTCAATGAAACGGCGATGGACACCATCGAGCCACAGCACTTGGACATAGCCCGACTTGTAGGCCTTGGCCTGGGCGATCAAGCTGGCGGCGTAATTGCCGGGGGTTTTGGCATAGCCGGTGCCACCTTTGACCGCACGGACATATTCTTCCTCGACGTAGATATTGACCGGGGCCAGACCCTGGGGGTAATAGCGCCCAGATGGGGACAGGATGATCATGAAGCGGTAGGTGTGGGCCGGCCGGACGCCAAGGTAGGGATCCGTGGCAATGATGAATGGCCGGATGTAGAGGGAGGTGCCATCAGCCGTCGGGATCCAGTCCTGCTCGATTTTGAGCAGCTCCTTCAGGGCATACAAGCAGAAGGCTTCATCAACTGGCGGGATGACCATGCGGGCATTCGAGATGTTAACCCGCTCGAAATTCAGCTGAGGCCGGAACAGGTTGATGGTACCGTCAGCTGTCTTGTAGGCTTTGAGTCCTTCGAAAATGGCCTGGCCGTAATGGAAGACCATGGCAGATGGTTCGAGGCTGATCGGGGCGTACGGCTCAATGCGCGGGTTGATCCAGCCTTGACCTTCCTCATAGTCCATGCTGAACATGTGATCGGTAAAGATCTGGCCAAAACCGAGTGGGGTATCGGCAGCGGGTTTTTGCTTTGGTTTGCTGGCCCGGGTGACTGAAATGGCTGGAAACATGATTCGTCAACTCCCTTTCGCAGCGAGTGTGCCGTGTGGTGCAGAATTGACCGGCTACACTTGCAATTTTACCGTTCATTATAATACTCATTTCGAGTGATGGGCAATCGGTTGACAGGATTGGTTGTGCTATAATCGAAACAGAATCAACTGATTTCTGCTGATTTTGCCTGACAGGAGCCCTTTCATGCCTGCATTTAGAATCGCCCCCGACATGAAGCCCTGCGGAGACCAGCCCCAGGCGATTGACCAGCTTGTCGCAGGCCTCGAGCGGGGCGACCGCTTCCAGACCCTTCTGGGCGTCACCGGTTCCGGCAAGACTTTCACCATGGCCAATGTGATCGAGCGTGTCCAGCGTCCAACTCTGGTCATCGCCCATAACAAAACCCTGGCTGGCCAGCTGACCGCCGAGTTCAAGGCCTTTTTCCCCGACAATGCGGTCGAATATTTCGTCAGCTACTACGATTATTACCAGCCGGAGGCCTATATTCCGGCGACCGATACCTTTATCGAAAAAGATTCCGCGATCAACGACGAAATCGACCGCCTGCGCCATTCAGCGACCGCGTCACTCCTGGAGCGGCGCGATGTCATTGTCGTGGCCTCGGTCTCCTGCATTTATGGCCTGGGCGACCCTGAGGACTACAAGAGCTTGATGGTCAACCTGCGCCCTGACATGGCCAAGGACCGCGATGATGTCATCCGCGAACTGATCGACATCCAGTATGTCAGAAACGACTTTGACACCCGGCGCGGCACCTTCCGGGTCCGTGGCGATACGCTCGACATCTTCCCCGCTTCAGCGGAAAACGTCATGACCCGGGTGACCTTCTTTGGCGACGAAATCGAAAAAATCGTTGAAATCGACAGCTTGACCGGCCGTGTCCTGACCACCCGCAACTATGCCTCGATTTTCCCAGCCAGCCATTACGCCACAACAGAACTGAAAATGAAAAAAGCGGTCCTTTCGATCCAGGAGGAATTGGAAGCGCGGCTCAGGGAATTGCGCGACCAGGGAAAGCTGGTTGAGGCCTACCGCCTGGAACAGCGCACCCGCTACGACATCGAAATGCTGCGCGAAACCGGCTTTTGCAAAGGCATCGAGAACTACTCGCGCCACTTGTCCGGCCGGGCGCCAGGCGAGGCGCCTTTCACCCTGATCGATTTTTTCCCGGATGACTTCATCCTGATGGTCGACGAGTCGCACGTCACCATTCCCCAGGTCGGTGCCATGTACAACGGCGACCGTTCGCGCAAGCAAGCGCTGGTCGACTTTGGCTTCCGCCTGCCTTCGGCTTTTGACAACCGGCCGCTTAGGTTTGAGGAATTCGAGCAAAAGATCGGCCAGGGCGTTTTTGTCAGTGCCACACCGTCGCGTTATGAGGCTGAGCACGCCAGTATCGTCGTCGAGCAGATCATCCGGCCGACCGGCCTGGTCGATCCCTCGGTCAGCATCCGGCCGGTCGATGGCCAGATCGAAGACCTGCTCGCTGAAATCCGCTCGGTCAATGCGCGCGGGGAGCGAACGCTCGTCCTGACCCTGACCAAGAAAATGGCCGAAGACCTGACCGGATTTTTCAAGGACGAAGGCCTTAGGGTCAAATACCTGCACTCGGATATCGACACGGTCGAGCGTCTGAAAATCCTGCGCGACTTGCGCCAGGGCCTGTTTGATGTCCTCGTGGGCATCAACCTGCTGCGTGAAGGTCTCGACCTGCCGGAAGTCTCCCTGATTGCCATCCTTGATGCTGACAAGGAGGGCTTCCTGCGTTCGACCACATCGCTGATCCAGATCATCGGCCGGGCTGCCCGCAACGTCAATGGCCATGTCATCCTCTACGCGGATAACGTCACCGAATCGATGCACAGGGCGATCATCGAGACCAACCGGCGCCGCAGCATCCAGGAAGCCTACAACCAAGAGCACAACATCACACCCCGTTCGATTGAAAAAGCGGTCCGCGCAGTCATCGATACGGTCGTTGATGCTGCCGAGGAAGCTGGCCTCGATGAGCAGGCGGCTGATTCGCTCCTGGAGCACAAACTGGACCGCCTCAAGCCGGAAGAATTGGCCCGCATGGCCGTCAAGATCGAGAAAGACATGAAAGATGCCGCGAAAAAACTGGCTTTCGAAGAAGCAGCCCAGCTGCGAGATCTCCTGGTTCTGATCCGCGGCAAGCTGACTTGATCAAACAGACGAATGGCACGTGTGGCTGGCCGCGCGGCAATTTGACCGGAACAAGGCATCACAGGACCACTCGCTATGATATAATCAGTTCACAATTCGACTGCCTGGCAGGCCATGTCCCAGTACCTTGCAGGTTGTCGCCAATGAACAAGGAGGAACCCTTATGACTTTGGCTCAGGAACGTTACAAACGCTGGACAACCGACCCTAATTTTGACGAGTCAACTCGCGCCGAACTGTTGGCGATCGCCCAGGATGAAAAGGAAATCGAAGACCGCTTCTACATGGACCTCGAATTTGGCACAGCCGGCTTGCGCGGCGTGCTTGGCGCCGGGACCAACCGGATGAATCTCTACACCGTCGCCCGGGCCTCTGAGGGTTTTGCCCGATTCCTTGCCAGCCAAGGCGAGGTCACCAAGGCGAAAGGCGTGGCCATTTCCTACGATTCGCGCCTGTTCTCGCGCGAATTCGCTGTCCTGTCCGCCCGGATTTTCGTCAGCCATGGGATCAAAGTATACCTCTCCGACGAGCTGCGCCCGGTGCCGATGCTGTCCTTTGCCATCCGCCATTTCCGGACGGCCGGCGGTGTCATGATCACAGCCAGTCACAACCCGGCCAAATACAACGGCTACAAAGCCTACGGCGAGGACGGCGGCCAGCTGCCACCAGAAGCGGCCACAGTCGTCAGCGATGTCATGAATTCGATCGAGGATTTCCCACCATTGCTTAATTGCCTCAGTGAAGACAATGCCCGGGCAACTGGCCTGTGGCAGGATTTTGGCGAAGACCTCGACGTCATTTATTCTGCGATGCTGAAAAAACTGGCGATCAATCTGGAGGCCGTCCAGCGCCACCGCGACCTCAAGATCGTTTACACCCCCCTGCACGGTGCCGGCAACAAGCCCGTCCGCCGCATCCTGTCCCAGATTGGCTTCACCAATATCCTCGTCGTACCAGAGCAGGAGCTGCCGGACGGCTGGTTCCCGACGGTGGCCTATCCCAACCCGGAGGAACGCTCTGCGCTGGCCATGGCGATCGAATTGGCGCGCAAAGAGGGTGCCGACCTCGTGATCGCGACCGATCCTGACGCCGATCGCACTGGTGTCTGTGTCCGCACCCGTGACGGTGGCTACCAGGTCCTGTCCGGTAACCAGATCGGCCTTCTCCTGATGGAATACATTCTGTCCGCCAAAAAGAAATCCGGCACGTTGCCGGACCAGTCCTTTGTCGTCACAACCATCGTCTCGACCAAATTGACAAAACGGATCGCCGAGGCCTATGGCGTGACCCTGTTCGAGTGCCTGACCGGATTCAAGTTCATCGCCGAGTTGATCAAGCAGCACGACGAATTCGGCCCGATGCACTACCAGTTTGGCTTCGAGGAGAGTTTTGGCTATCTGGCCGGCACAGATGTCCGCGACAAGGATGCTGTCGTGGCCAGCATGTTGATCGGTGAAATGGCCGCCTCCGCCGCTGACGAAGGCAAGACCCTCTATGACTTGCTGCAGGATATTTTCCAGCGCTACGGCTTTGCCGCTGAAAGAACGATCTCGATCACGCTCGAAGGTAAAGAAGGCATCGAGAAGATCAAGTCCGGCATGGCTTACCTGCGCGACAACAAGACGCTTGGCGTTCCCGGTGTGCCGGTACAGGCTGTGCGCGATTATAAGTCACTCGACCGGATCATCCTGGCCGATGGCTCCAGCACTCCGATCGAAATGACACCATCCGATGTCCTGCTCTACGAACTCGATGGCATCGACTGGTTCTGCATCCGCCCCTCCGGTACCGAGCCCAAGATCAAGATCTATTTCGGCATCTATGGCGAAGACCAGACCCAGAACGAAGCCACCCTGAACCAGTTGCGCGAGCAGGTTGAAGGTTATCTGCGTCAGCACCTCTGATCCTGCGCGCGTGGCTTTTACTCATCTCCACCTTCATACCGAATACAGTTTGCTCGATGGGGCGATCCGGATCAAAGACTTGCCGGATCGCCTGCTTGAGCTTGGCATGGACGCCTGTGCGATCACCGATCATGGCGTCCTCTTCGGCACGGTCGATTTCTACAATGCCCTGATCGCCAAAGGCATCCGTCCGATCCTCGGCTGCGAAGTCTATGTCGCCCCCAGAAGCCACACAGACAAGGAAGGCAGCCTCGACAAGGAGCCCTCGCACCTGATCCTGCTGGCACAAAACCAGACCGGCTGGCAGAACCTGATGAGGCTGGTCTCGATCGGGTTCATCGAAGGCTTTTATTACCGTCCGCGCATCGACCATGACTTGTTGCGCCAGCATGCGTCCGGGCTGATAGCCCTCTCCGCCTGCCTGAGCGGCGAGATCCCTGGCGCCCTGATGGAACACGACCGTACCCGAGCCATGAAACTAGCCCGGGAATACGATGAAATCTTTGGCCGGGGTAATTTCTACCTCGAGCTGCAGCACAATGGCATTCCCGAGCAGGCCCTGGTCAACACCCAGCTGATCGAAATCAGCCGTGAAACCGGCATCCCCTTGGTCGCAACCAATGATTGCCACTATCTCATGCCGGATGATGCCCATGCCCATGAGGTCCTTTTGTGCATGCAGACCGGCAAACGGATGAGCGATCCGGACCGCATGCGCATGCAATCGGATGCTTTCTATCTCAAGTCACCGGAGGAAATGGCCGCTGCATTTTCGGCTCTGCCGGAGGCGATCGCCAACACCGAACGCATCGCAGCCCGCTGCCAGGTCAAACTTGATTTTGACACCATCCATTTGCCTGCCTTTGCCACACCCGGAGGCATGCCCAATACCGACTACCTCGAGCAACTCTGCCGCCAGGGCCTCGATGAACGGCTGCGCCTGGCAACCGATATTCCGCGTGAAGCCTACGAAAAAAGGCTCGCCTATGAGTTGTCGGTGATCAACCGGATGGGTTACACCGATTATTACCTGATCGTCTGGGATTTCATCCGCTTTGCCCGTGACAGCCAGATCATGGTTGGCCCGGGCCGCGGTTCAGGTGCCGGCTCATTGGCGGCCTATTGCCTGAAAATCACCAACATCGACCCGTTGAAATATTCGCTGATTTTCGAGCGCTTTCTCAATGCCGACCGCGTCAGCATGCCCGACTTCGACATCGATTTCTGTTATGAGCGACGGCCGGAAGTCATCCGCTATGTCACGGCCAAATACGGCCAGGACCGTGTCGCCCAAGTCATCACTTTCGGTACCCTGGCCGCCCGGGCCTGCATCCGAGACGTTGCCCGTGCCCTCGACGTCTCCTATGCCGAGACCGACCGCATCGCCAAATTTGTCCCCGGCATGCCTGGAATGACCCTGGCCAAGGCGCTCGAACAAAGCAAAGACTTGCGCAAGGATTACGAAGAAAATCCGGTGACGCGCCAGGTGATCGACCTGGCCCGCCGTTTCGAAGGTATGCCGCGCCACGCCTCGACCCATGCGGCTGGCGTGGTCATTTCCAGCGAACCCCTGACCAACCTGGCCCCCTTGTCCAGAAACGAAGACTCGATCGTCGTCCAGTATTCGAAAAACAACATCGAGCTGATCGGCCTGTTGAAATTCGACTTTCTCGGTCTTCGCACCTTGACGGTCATGCAGGACACAGCTGCCATGGTGGCCAAAAACCACCAGATCGTGATCGATTTCGACACGCTGCCGATGGAGGACCGGGCTGTCTACGCCATGATCAGCGAGGGCAATACCGAGGCGGTGTTCCAGCTGGAAAGCGGCGGCATGACCAGCTTCATGAAGGAACTGCGACCCGAGTCGCTGGAAGACATCATCGCAGGCATTTCCCTCTACCGTCCCGGTCCGATGGACCAGATCCCGCAGTACGTTGCAGCCAAGCATGACCCGGCCAAAATCCGCTACGACCATCCTCTGCTCGAGCCGATTCTCAATGTAACCTATGGCTGCATCGTCTATCAGGAACAGGTTATGCAAATCGTGCGTGACCTGGCTGGTTTTTCGATGGGCCAGTCCGATAATGTCCGCCGCGCCATGTCGAAGAAGAAACCGGCCGAGATGGCCAAGTACAAGAACCTGTTCCTGTACGGCGGGGTAGATGAAAAAGGCAGTGAAGTTGCGGGTGCCGTCGCCCGTGGCGTCGATCTCGAAACGGCCGAAAAGATCTTCGACGATGTCATGGCTTTTGCCGGTTATGCTTTCAACAAGTCGCACGCTGCCGCCTATGCCGTCGTCGCCTATTACACCGCCTGGCTCAAGTATTACTACCCAGTCGAATTCATGGCTGCCATGCTCAATAGCTATCTGGGCAACCTCAGCCAGGCTGCCGCCTATGTCCGGGTCTGCCGCAAACTGGGCATCGATGTCCTGCCGCCGGACATCAATGCCAGCCAGGCCCGTTTCACGACCGAGAATGGCAAAATCCGCTTCTCCCTGGCTGCGGTGAAAAATGTCGGCGAAGCGGCGATCCGGACCGTGCTGGAAGACCGCACCACGAACGGTCCTTACACCTCCTATGGTGATTTCTTGCGCCGGGCCAGTGCGTCCGACCTCAATCGCAAAATGATCGAGAGCCTGGTCCGGGCCTCGGCTTTCGACCGTTTCGGCATCGCGCGCTCGCAGCTGGTCGCCGTGCTCGACCCGTTCATGACCCAGCTGCAGAATGCGCGCCGCCAGAGCATGGAAGGCCAGCTCAGCCTGTTTGCCATGGACTCGACGGCAGCCGACAGCACAGAAGCCGAACCCAACTATCCGGCTCTGCCGGAATTCGGCCCGGCCGATCTGCTGGCGATGGAGAAGGAGATGCTGGGTCTTTATGTGACCGGCCATCCCCTCGATGAATACCGCACGGCGATCAATGCCCTGGCCACGCATGACAGCAGCGCTCTCCAGCAGCATGAAGGTGACGAAGAGATCGGTACACTGGCGCTGAGTTCACGTGACCAGGACAAGGCCATCTTCGCCGGTCTCGTTGTGGCCCGCCGGGCGCGTACAACAAGAAACAAAGAGGCGATGGCCATTCTGACCTTTGAAGACTTGGCCGGCACCTGCGAAGTCCTGGTCTTCCCGCGCGTCTTTGCCCAGTACGGCGGCCTGCTCCAGGAAGGGCAACCCGTCCTCCTGGGCGGCCGGCTCAGTCTGCGCGACGACGACACACCCAAATTCATTGCCGAACTGGCGGTGCCTCTGACCCCGGACCTGACCCGCCGCCCGGCGGAATTTGACCGGTATTTGGGTACGGGCAACGGTTCAACCGGCGAACGCAACTCAAACGGCCCGGCGTCAGGCAGCCCAGCCAACCGGGACAGCCGCCCGGCCGCAGCTGCTTCCAGCAGCGGTGCAGCAACCAGGACCCTGGCCATCCGCTATTGGGGCGAGAAGGACGATGCTGGTTACCGACGACTTCTGGCCATGCTCCGCTATTTCAACGGTCCCATGCGGGTCAAAGTCTATCTGGGCACCAGCCGGACAGGCCATGATCTGCCAGCCGATTGCTGGATCGAAGCTGACGACAAAATCCTGCTGGAAATTGCCCGCAGATATGGCATGACCAACATCGCCTTGCTATAATAAAGTGTCTGTGCCGGATGAAGTCCGGATCATATTTTTTGCAATCGATCGATCAAGGAGATGCAAACACCATGGATGAACATAAGGTTATCCGCAACATCGGCGTTCTGACCAGTGGTGGCGATGCCCCGGGCATGAATGCAGCCATCCGTGCAGTCACCCGTACCGGCCTGTATTATGGCTACCGGGTCTATGGCATCCGGCGCGGTTATCATGGTCTCTGGCGCGGCGACATCGAGGAACTCAATCGCTCATCTGTTTCGGAAAAGCTCCAGCGGGGTGGCACCTTTCTGATGACGGCCCGGTCCAAGACCTTCAATTCCGAAGAAGGCGTCAACCGGGCGATCGAAATGATCAAGGTCTTCAATCTCGATGCCATTATTACAATTGGCGGTGACGGTACTTTCAAAGGTGCCCGCGATCTGGCCAGAAAAGGCATACCGGTCATTGGCATCCCCGGCACGATTGACAATGACATTGCCTGCTCTGACTATACGATTGGCTACGACACGGCCATGAATACAGCCATGGAAGCCATCGACAAGTTGCGCGACACGGCATCTTCCCATGAGCGTTGCAGTGTGATCGAGGTCATGGGTCGTGCAGCAGGTTACATTGCCCTCAATGTTGGAATTGCGACTGGTGCGGAAGTGATCCTGATCCCGGAACGCTCCTATGATTTCAACAAAGACGTGCTCAAGGCCGTTCTCGATGGTCGCAACCGTGGCAAACACCATTTCATCGTGGTCGTAGCAGAAGGTGCGGCCAAGGCAACAGAAATCGCCCAGCAGATCGAAATGCTGACTGGTATTGAGGCTCGTGCCACGATCCTCGGACATCTCCAGCGTGGCGGCAGCCCGACCTTGCGCGACCGTCAGATGGCCAGCCTGATGGGCCTGCATGCCGTTGAATGCCTGCGCGATGGCCGCTATAACAGGATCGTCGCCTATAAGGACGGCAAGATCGTCGACATCGACATCGAAGAAGCCCTCGACATGAAAAAGACCATTGATCCCGTCGAACTGGAGCGTGCCACGATTCTGACATCCTGATGCGAATGGACACAGCCTGCACCTTTGAACCGATCCGCAGCCCGCAAAGAGACCGTCTGCTAATGCCGGGCAACCGACAGCAGACGGTCTCTTTTCATAAGTAACAGATACAAGATATTTTTTTTTACATTTGAGTCGGTGGTGATTGACAACTCTGTAACAGAGATGTAATCTTTGGATAAGCAGGATTCTGTCAATCAAAGACCTGCCGCCAAAAATAGCCGCTAAAAACAGGCGAGGGCATTTGAGCCTTCAGCCGACAAAGGCAAACCAGGTGAAAGCCTGGGACGCAAAGCTAGAGGGCCTCTGGGAGATCTCCCGTGGCAGCCAGCTACCGAAACTGGGAGGTTTTTTATGTCCTATTCGTTTATCGGCAGGTCCCGTCAAGCGATCCAGATTCTGATTTCCGTTGTCATTCTCACCGGTATCCTCGCTCTCTGTGGCGCCGGTGCCCAGGCCGCCGGTATCGTCCGCGTCGGCGACCAGATCGCCCAGGCCAAGGCCAGAGTATTTGGCGAATACCCTGAGGTCGAAGCTATCAGACCGGAAATCGTCCGACCAGAACCAGCGGTCACAATAGCCTCCGCTACCCCGAAAGCCCCTATTGCAGCAGAATCCCGCGCAACCGCAAAAGCGTCCGCCAAAACCAAAGCGAAACCTGCTGCGCCATCTCCTGCAGCCGAGCCCAAAGCCGTACCGGCAAAAGCCGAAGTCCCCGCCCAGCAAGCTGAAGCCAAAGCTCCCGAAGCCCAGCAGGAACCAGCCGCCACGATCGAAGCGGTAGCCGTCAGCGCTCCGGCTCCTGTTGCCACCGAAGCTCCGGCAGCAGTTGAAGCGACCGGTGACATCTGGGTTGATGAAATCCTCCGCCTGGTCAATGAAGCCCGAGCCACAGAAGGCCTTTCTGCCCTGACGATCAACAGCAAAGCCCAGGAGGCTGCAGCCATCCGCGTCGTAGAACTGCCCAACAGCCCAGCCCCGCACCTGCGGCCCGATGGATCCCAGTTCTACACCGTCTTTGCCGAAGTCGGCCTGAATCCGAAAACCGGTGGCGAGAACTATGCCATCGGCACGGCTAATGCCTATTCCCCTGACCAAATTGTTACCGCCTGGTTGAACAGCGCTGGCCACCGAAAGAACATCATGAACGCGTCCTACAAGCAAATTGGTATCGGTCATGCCATCATCGGTGATAAGGAATATTTCGAACAACTATTCATTGGTTGAGCTCGGAACAGACAACACGATTGGACATCCCATCATTGAAAATCTGCCAGGCGTTCACAACAAGCCAAAAGGCTGCCAATAAACGGGCAGCCTTTTGCATGGAGGAAAAGAGTTTGGCAGAGGGTCGTTCAGGTTATTCCTTGTCGAGGGGGACTTCCTGGAGTCTGTACTTCCAGAAGATCAACAGGGTGCCAGCGAGCAGCAGGACCAGGAAAGCAATCACCCGGAAGCTGTAGCCAGAGTCACCTGTATTGGGCATTTCAGCACCCTGAACAATCAGGGAAGAGGCCGGCGGATCATCTGAACTGGCAAAGCTGGCGCCAAAGGCAACGATTTCAGCAGTGGTTATGCCAGCGGTCGTGGAACCAGTGGTTGTTGAGGCTTTCGTCGATTCAGAGGTCGATTCAGTGGTCGACTCGGTCGTAGATTCGGTTGTGGACTCGGTGGTCGACTCGGTCGTGGATTCGGTTGTGGACTCGGTGGTCGACTCGGTCGTCGACTCGGTCGTCGACTCGGTCGTAGCCTCGGTAGTGGATTCAGTGGTTGACTCTGTCGTAGCCACGGTCGTAGATTCAGTGGTGGATTCTGTCGTCGACTCGGTGGTGACAGTGGTGGTTGTCGTTGCAGCAGGTGCTTTGAGAACGAATGTGTAGTGACTGATCACGGGAATCTGTCCCCCATCGTTCAGCGGAGCCCTGAGGCCTGAATCGGCATTTTCCAGTGAGTCGTATTCATAGAGATAGGCATCATTGCCAGCTTTGACGAGGACTGCTGCGACGATGTCTTGTCCAGTGCCAGGATGCGCTCCTGTGTAGAAGGTCAGGTACTTGCCGCCCGAAGAGAGATCGAAATGGACGGTGTATTCCATACCTTCGATCATCCCTGTCCAGCTGTAGTCCCTGGGCGGATCCACCTTGACTTCTCCGTCCAGGACAGGATTGCCAGCGATGAAGCTGGGTGTCACACCACCATCGGATGCACCTTCACCAGCTGCATAGACGAATGAGAACAGACTGAAAGTCAGAACCAAAACGGCGAGAAAAGAGAGATATGTCTTCAGGAACTGGGATGTTCGTTTCATAAGCTGCCTCCTACATGTGGGTCAAAACTTTAAACAAATGAAAATCGGCCATGCTTTATAAACTTGGCCGGTTACGCTGCTAGCTACTCTCAGGACAAGCGTCCAATTACGTCCGGAGAATCATCGCTTCCATTGCAATCAGTATGAAAGAAAATGATAATCAATATCAGATACACAGGTTACCAAACACTGTCTTCTGGGAAAATTCCTGACAAACCCTCGCGAGAAAGGGTATCACTTCTGACCGAATTGCAAGCTCGGGCATGATATAATCCGTTTACACAGTGACACCAGCCTGCCGAGTCAGATCGGAGTGATCAGGATGAAAATTAAAAAAAGCTTCAAGATCGCTTTGGCGATTTACATCGTTGCCGTTATTGGCTACCTCAGCTACCTGCTTTATGGGTACGTCGTGAGTGTCCAGGACCGCAACCGCCTGCGCGAACTGTCCGCCCTTGTCGACGCGGCCCAGGCCACCGCAACGACCTCGCCGGAAACGGCAACCACGGAATCTTTGATCAGCGATCCCGGCAACCCCAGCGTTCCAGCAGAAACCACGCTCGAGCCTGCCCCGCAGGTGCTGCCCCAGTATCAGGCCCTTTATAAGCAAAACCCCGATCTGGTCGGCTGGATCCGGATTGAGGATTCCGAGGTCAATTACCCAGTCATGTACACCCCGCAGGATCCCAATTACTACCTCTATCGCGACTTTGAAGGCAAGGACAGCAAGCACGGCCTGCCATTCGTCGACTACCGGTCCAGCCTCATGCCACGGACCACCAATGTCCTGCTCCATGCCCACAACATGAAGGACGGGAGCATGTTCGCCACTCTGGGCAAATATTACACCCGAGCCTATTACAAGTCTCACCCGACCGTCCGGTTCGACACCCTGTACGAGACGGGCGAATATGAGATTTTCGCTGCCTTCATGTCCCAGGTCTATCCAGCCGATGCCGAGGAATTCATGTACTACCGCTTTATCCAGGCGGATACCGAAGCCGAATTCAACGATTATGTCGAAAATGCCCTGGCGTTGTCACTGTATGACACCGGCATCCGTCCTGAATTCGGCGACCAGCTGCTCACCCTCTCAACTTGCAGCTACCATGTCGGCGATGGCCGCATGGTCGTCGTGGCCCGGAAAAAAGCGAGCCTGGAGCAGGGCGCAGCCACCTGACAGACTTCAAACCCTTTGCCTCTGAAACGCTTAATCTTAATCAATGGGTAATCAAACAAAAAAATTCTGAGCCGCTCAGCCATGGTATCATGGGAAAACAATGAACCAATGAGCGGCCATGACATCTTGCCCTTCCAGGAGCCAATCCTGAACCATCCAGACTGGCCAGTCTATCCAGATTGGGGGTGCAAGATGTTTCGCCGCTGTTTCCTGTTTGCCAGTCTGTTTTTCACCATTCTCATCATCCTATCCATGAAAACACTACATCCCTCAGCGCAGCTGTCCGGAGCGATCTGGGCCCAGTCTGATTTTTGGTCAGCCAGAGACGCAGCTATGGATGTGCACGTACTGGAAAAACCATCGCAACAAAGCATGAATGAAAGAATCCGGCAAAAAGATGCCAGCCAGCCCAATCTGCCTGTGGCTTCATTGGTGGATCAGGCGGCAGAGAATCTGCTGGTCGAGGGCATGTCATTTGATGACCAAAAGACTTCTCAACAGACGCAAACTCCAGAAACTTCCGAGACAGTCCCGCAGTCTGATACCAAAGAAGAATCCACTGCAAATCCAGACACAGTCAGCGAATCCCGGCCCATTGAGACGGCCTCGTCAGACCCAGTCGTGGCAAAATCGCCTGAGACTTCCAGGGAGAGTCAGCCAGTGCCCACCGCAGAACCCACGCCGGAACCTACACCGGAACCTGTATCAGAAGCCATGCCAGAATCCGATCTAAAAAGCCTGACTGGGCTCGTTTCGGATAGCTCACAGGAAACAACCTCAGCGCCTGTCGATTCAGGGGTACAGGATGCGATCCTGTCCTTGACTAATGAAGTCCGGCAAGAATCCGGCCTGCCAGCCCTGACCAGCAACGGCAGCCTGAATCAGCTCGCCATGCAGCGAGCCAGCGAACTGGTGAGTTGCACCTCGCATCAGCGACCGGATGGCCGGGCATTTTACACGATCCTCACAGACCATGGGATCACAGCCACCGCCTGTGCCGAAAATTTTGCCTGCGCCACAGCCAATGCTTTCTCAGCCAGCGACATCTTCCAGTCCTGGATGGCATCCACTCCCCACCAGGCCAATATTCTTAGCACCACCTGCTCCCAGATCGGCATCGGTTACGTAGTCCATGAAAACAAAGCATACTATGTGCAGCTCTTTGTGGGGTGAAAGAACACTTAAACGCCAGAAAAATATTGAAAGCCGCATGGCCCAATATCGCTCGGCACTGAAAATCCAACGAAACTGTGAAGCCAGGCACGAAAAGCAGATGTGCCAGAAAAGGAAAGGGGAGCCGTGCGAGACGACTCCCCTCTTAAATGTTCACTGGTTGACGATCAATCAGGATTCAGATTCTTTCTGCTCTTTTCTGAACCAGCCATACAGGCCAAGACCAGAGATGAGGAGGAACAGCAGCCCACCCACTGCAAAAGGTGCGGTGCTGGTGTCGCCGGTTTGCGGGATCTCACCGGCGTAGACATCGAGAACAGGAAGTGTGGCCGACTCGACTTGCAATGTGGCTGCCGGTTTCGGCTTTTTGGTGCCGCCACCGCCATTGTCGTCTTCTTCCTCGTCTTCTTCGTTGTCTTCTTCTTCGACTTCGACAGCCAAAACATCGACAGAATCGTTGCCTTGGGTACTGCCGGTATCGGTGTCATCATCCTTGAAGGTGATGATGGCGGTGTTGGTGATGCTATTGCCGGCAGTGGCTTCGGCATCGGAGTAGGTGCGCTGATAGGAACCTGAAACGGACGTGCCGGACAGGACCCAGCTGTTAGCAGGATCGAAACCAACTTCCCAGACAATATCAGCAAGATCAATGCCAGCGACCTGGGAGTCAGTGATGCCGGTGAGCTGAATGTCTTCCACGCCGGTGTTGGCCAGAGTCAGGGTGTAGGTGACTGTGCCGCCGGTTTCCAGGATGGAGTCGACGTTGGCCGTTTTGGTCAGGCTGGCGGTAGGTGTCGGATTGACAACATTTTTCATCGGATAAAGAGGGATCGTTTGTTTTCCAACACTAATTGAGGTTTTCTTGATTTCCTCTGTGACAATATTCGCACCTATTACATTAGATTGAACATTACCGGAAGCATTGTTTGAAACGTCACTTTTTAAAACGACCCAGAGCTCGACAATAATCAAGTCGCCATCATCAAGACCGGATACTTCGATCGTAGATTCGATCGTGTTCGAACCCGTTCCTGCATCAATGATAGAGGCGCTAGCATCTCCTTCTGGATCAACGAGTTCACTGTCGCCAGTATCCACAAATGCTGCATAGAGTCCATAGTCTGGATCGTAGCCATAATTATCATTGCTTGTCGTTTCAGTATCCCAGAAATTTTGAATTTGAATCACACCATCTTCTGGTAGGGTTGAACCACCAACTTCAATTTCCATCTCAAAGGCAATGATTTGCCCAAGATTTGAATCCTTAGGCTCAAGTGATTCAACTGCATTCTCAAAATCTGCTCCATCAAGCGGATCGTTTTGGCGACCCTCATAACCTGGAAATTCAGAAGAAGGGTATTCCGTGTCGTAGTTATCCAGATTGGCAGCTTTCCAATTGATATCATATGAACCAACGGCTGCTCGTGAATAAATGGGTACCAGATAAAGTGTCAAGGAGATTACTAAAAGAAAAATTGATAACTTGAAGAAGTGATAAAGTGACTTTTTCATTTCATACTCCTGATCAGATTTGGTGGTTAATGGTTAGCATTAACCTGGCAAAATGTTACAATGTCAAAAAATCCTATGTTCTTGTCCTGTCGAAACTCTCGACTCCTTTTCTCGTAAGACCACCTCCAGATGATTGATGACACCCTGTGTCAATCTATATTGGTAACTGGCCATTATCCTTTCGCGATCATGGCCAGGCTGCATGGTTTGTCCCAACATGGCAGCTGCTTCGATTCGTTCATCACCGAATCCAGACTGCACAATACAAAAAACCGACCCAAATAAAAAAGGGTCGGTTACGCTACCGGCTCCACTCAGGAAAAGCGTCCAAATACTCCCTGAGCTTCATAGCCCCCGCTGTTTTTGATTCTATTCATATAGAGCCGCAATCTCGATGATTTGTTACACAAATATTTCAAAAGTGAATTTTATTACGGCTATATGTCATAATTGTATAGGTTACAAGTCAAATTTACAAGGTGTCTAGTCATTGCGAAAAAAATATGCTTTGATTTATGAAAAGCAAATAAACTGATAGCGGTAGCAAATATTAAAAATACTGTATGTTTTTAATGACAAATGACAGGTGTAAGACTTGCTATCTCTATCATTTTATTGTATAAGTACGTTCATCGCGCATCTTCCGATGTCAATTTGCTCTTGGAACAGGGATTGTTCCAACGCTGTTTTAGTCTGCCCTCCGAAAGGAAACAAGCCCTTGAAGAACATTGCACCAGTCCGCCCCAGCCGTCCTTTTACCCTTATGCGCATTCTGCTGACACTCATATTGATCTCCCTGGTGCTTGTGAATGCCCCGTTGCCATACATTCATGCCGAAACCACATCTGCTTTCTCGAGCCCAGTCGAGTCCTGGATCGCAGATGCCAAAGACGAAGTCTGGGGTGAATACCCCACTGTCCAGGATCCGTGGCCCGTCCACGAAACCGTCAGGGATTTGAAAGGTTTGGACTTGCCAAGCCGTTCCAATCCCTCACAGACAATCGAACCGGAGATCACCGAGCAGAAAATCGCGACAAAACCGGTCAATCCTGAGCCACCAGTTGCCACCCCGACACCTGCTCTTGAACCACTCGTTGCTACTCCGACACCTGTGCCTGAGCCGGCCAAACCTGCTGCCCCGCCGAGTGACTGGCTTTCTGAATTCGTCCGCCTGACCAATGCGGCCCGTGAGAAAAACGGCTTGGCGCCCCTCTCCCTGCATGGAACCCTGTGCCAGGCTGCAGACATCCGGGCGGCCGAATTGGCGGTCAGCCCTTCGCCACATTTGAGACCCGATGGTGATGCGTTTTACACCGTCCTTTCTGACGTCAACCTGACTGCCTCCTATTGCGGCGAGAATTACGCGATCGATCCCAGCCAGGCTGCCACAGCCGAACAGATCGTCAATGCCTGGATGAATTCCCCGACCCATCGGAAAAATATCTTGAACAGCAATTACACGGGGATCGCTTTCAGCACAGCCGTAGTCAATGGCACCGTCTATTATGAGCAGCTGTTCATCGGATAAATCGAAGAACCAGCATCACACTCTCACAGTCTATACATAATCAAATAATAAGATCCTGCAGGGCGGCCAAGGGGGCTTCCACTACAGGATCTGCCAGCACAAGTGCTCAGGGACAGCCGGTTTGCGGCTACCCTGAGCCGAGTTGTTTATGGGGTCATCAATAGGTCTTGGTCTGTTTTCTGTAGAGAATCAGCAATCCGACACCTGCGGCGATCAGGACAGCCAGACCGGCGAAAGCAAACGCGTCAGGTCCGCCATCACCTGTTGCAGGCATCTCAGCGCCAAAGACAAGCAAGTCGCCTTGTGCTTCAAGCACTCTGACTAACTCTGTGTCAACATCTGTATCTTTCTTGCCGTTGACGTCACTGATTTTGACGACCGCAGTATTCGGATAGGTACCTGCATCATCATGCATGACCTCATAGGTACGGGTGATGCTTTCACCAACGGCGAGTCTCTTGCCAATCAGCTCCTGCAAATTTGCAGGCAACGGTTTCAGCTGAGTATCCGTCAGGTCAGTGATCGAGAATGTCGTATTGCCAACATTTCGGATGGTGATTGTGTAGACAAAGGTTGCAGGTGCTGTAGCGCTTGTCTGATCGACATCCTTGATCAGGTCGACATCAGGACCACCAGGAGGAGGTGGTGGAGGTGGTGGAGGTGGAGGTGGAGGCGGCGGTGGAGGTGGAGGAGGCGGCGTGGTCGCACCAAGGTAATTAGCCGGGTCTGTGTCGCAATAGGTGATTTCGCAGTGCTCACCACTTGCCGTGGCAATATTGGTGTGCTGACCGGAAGCCCAGACGCCAGAGACAACAACCTCTGTGGAACCGCCGGAGGCCAGCTCGGTGACAGGAAGGGTAATGGCACCAAGCATGTTGTCTGACAGCGCCAATTCGGTCAAAGTACCGTCGCCAATATTGGTGATGACAAATCGGAACTGAGGTACCGTGCCTTCCATCAATGTGGGTCCAGGGGCACTATTGGCATCATCCCACGTTTCACCATTGCGGACATACTTGATCACTTGAATCCCGTATTCAGGAGGTGGAGGCGGAGGTGGCGGTGTGGGAACCGAAATGATAATCCCGAACCAGCTGATCTGAGGAATGTTGTCCCCTTCGTTATTGGGAGCCCTCAATCCAGAATCTGCTGCTGCTGGGCTGCCATATTCATAAACAAAATAACCTGGGCCACCTTTGACAATGACCTTTTTGACAATCGCCAAGCCACCTTCGACATTGAATCTCAGGAAGCGACCATCATCATACATTTCTGCATTGATTCTGTAAGTGATGCCTCTGATTTCGATTTCATCGCCATCTTTTGGCAGTTTGGTTTGACCCGATGGAGGCGAATAATGATCGTAATCAAAATTCCCTTCATGATAGGATGGCTCTAAACCTGACGTACTTGCCGCATAGTCATATGCTCCAGCGCTTACAAACGACATCGTACCGATGACAAATACCAACATTACTAGGAGTGAGACAATTTTTCTCAAGGGGTTGCTGTTACGTCTCATGCTGGTCACCCTCCTTTCCAGGGTGTAAAAAAACCGACCATGTACAAATACAGGTCGGTTACGCTATTGGCTCTGCCAAGGAAAAGCGTCCAGATTCTTCCTTAGCTTCAATGCCCCCTTGTTGACTTCATTATATCACAATATCACAAAAATGTGTGTTAAATGTAACAAAAATGCTTGCGCTTGAGTCCCCCAGTCAAGATTGTTATAATGCCTCTATGAAATTGCGATTTGAGCCCACGATACCGAATTACCTGACGATGCTGCGCCTTCTAGCCATCCCGTTCATGGCTTGGGCGATCAGTGCCGGCGCGTCGTACAACACGCTGGCGTTTGTTTTTTTTGTCGGTATCTGGGCGACAGACATCCTGGATGGCTACATCGCGCGCCATTACAACCAGACCTCCGACTTCGGCCGCGTCTTTGACCCGTTCGTCGACAAAGTCTTCCAGTTGACAACGGCTCTGACCATGACCTTGACCGGCCGTTTGCCAGCCTGGGTCCCGGCTTTCATTTTCGCCAAGGAATTCATGATGGTGATCGGCGGCTATTTCCTCTTGAAAAAACGCAAGGTCATCGTTCAGGCCCGCTGGTATGGCAAGCTTGGGACCGTCCTTTTTGTTGCTGCGTTTGCCTCCATGTTTTTATTGCCAGCCGACCAGCAGCATTGGGCCAACATCATCTTCATCATTCCGGTTGCCTGGGCGCTGGTTGTCTACCTGCTTTACGGCATCCAGTTCATGATTCCGCATTTACGACATCAAAAAGGTAGCTAATGGACACACGTTCCCTGACCATCCTCGAATACGACAAGATTATCCAAGACCTGACAGCCCTGGCGCATTCGGCACCCGGGGCTGATTTATGTGCCGCGCTCCAGCCTTCGCCGGATCTGGAAACGGTTCTGTTGCGCCAGGCCGAGACGGATGACGCGGTCAAACTGATTCTGGAAAAAGGTGTTCTCCCGCTGGGCGGCATCAGCGAGATCCGGCCCTCTGTCCACCGGGCCCGCAGCGGTTCTGTGCTGGCGATTCACGAATTCCTGCGCCTGGCGTCATTTCTGCATGCAGTCGACAAGGTCCGCCTGGCTTTGCCGGAAGAAGGTCCCGGCCAGCGCATCGTCTTTGGTCTGATCGCCCAGCTGCGTCCCCAGCGTGCTTTGAAAACCCGCCTGGATGAGTGCATTGCCGGCGAAGAAGAGCTGCATGATTCGGCCAGTAGCCAGTTGGCTAGCCTGCGGCGCCGCATCCGCCAGGCTCAGGTCGATGTCAAGGAGAGCCTGCAGCGCATTGTGCGCAACCAGTCCAAAGCGCTGCAGGAACAGCTGGTCACGCTGCGTGGCGACCGCTATGTCGTGCCGGTCAAGGCCGAGCATCGCGGCAGCATCCCGGGCATCGTCCATGATACCTCAGCCAGCGGATCGACCCTGTTTGTCGAGCCGTTGCCCGTCGTTGAGCTCAATAACAAAATCCGCGAGCTGATGGGCCTCGAGCGCGAGGAAATCGAGCGCATTCTGATGGAGTTGTCCGGCCTGGTGGCTGATTCAGCTGACCTGCTGGTTGCCAATGCCAACATCCTGGCGGAGCTCGATTTCCTGATGGCCAAAGGCCGCCTGGCCCTGAAGCAGCAGGCCATGATGCCCCAGGTCAATGACGAAGGCCGCATTTTCCTCCAGGCAGCTCGCCACCCCCTGATCCCCAAAGACCGGGTCGTGCCGATCCATTTTGAGCTCGGGATCGCGTTCAATTCCCTGATCATCACCGGTCCCAATACAGGTGGCAAAACCGTCGCGCTCAAAACCTGCGGCCTTTTCTGCCTGATGGCCATGGCGGGTCTGCAGATCCCGGCCCGCGATGGTTCCCAAATTTCCGTATTTGACCAGGTTTTGGCCGATATCGGCGATGAGCAGAGCATCGAGCAGGATCTTTCGACATTTTCGTCGCACATGCGCAACATCATCCAGATCACCGAAAAAGCCCAGCCCCGGACATTGGTCCTGGTTGACGAACTTGGTTCCGGTACTGATCCATCCGAAGGCGCAGCTCTGGCAATCTCGATCCTTGATTATCTGCGCGCCCATGGTTGCCGGACGGTGGCGACCACCCACTACAAGGAACTCAAGGGTTACGCCTTGAACACGCCAGGCGTAGAAAACGCCTGCTGCGAATTTGACAACGAAACCTTGCGCCCGACCTACCGCTTGCTAATCGGCGTGCCCGGTGTCAGTAACGCTTTCGCCATATCCAGCCGCCTCGGCCTTTCCGGGGAGATCATCGGCCAAGCCAAATTGTTGCTTTCCGACGAGGGCTTGCGCTTTGAGGAGTTGGTTAGCGCGATTGAAAAGAGTCGGGTCGAAGCCGACCGCATGCGAGAGGAAGTGGCCCGCCTGCGTGAGCAAGCTCAGCAGGAGCAGCAGCGGCTCGAACGCGAACGCCTTGCCTGGCAGGAAAAATCAAAAGCGATCGTCCAGCAGGCCCGTGAGGAGGCCCGCGAGCTCTATGAAATGGCCCAGCTCGAAATCGAGGAGCTCCTCGAGCAAACGCGCAAAGCGATGAATGAGCAGGACGTCTTTGCGCGTCACCATGCCGTCAGCGCCGGGCGCCAGAAAGCCCGCAGTGGCCGCAGCCGGATCGAAGGTGAAATCGGCCGGGCAACGCTGTCAGCCGGGGCAGGGAAGAGGCCGGACCAGCTTGTGGTCGGCCAGATGTACTATGCACCCGCGCTGGAAATGACTGGAAAGCTGGTCGAAGGTCCAGACAACCGTGGCCAGTGCATCCTGCAAAGTGGCGCGATGAAAGTCAGCGTGCCAGCAGAAGGTCTGCGGCTGCCTGGAGCGGCGCCATCTGAAATAGAATCGCGGTCCGATTCGGGACGCGGTCGCGGCGGCAAAAGCCGTTCCGGCACGTCGCAGGGTAAGCTAACCCTGAACCGCACCATGACCATGTCATCCGAAATCCAGCTTCTCGGCCAGACGGTCGAGGAAGCGCTGCAGACACTCGACAAATACCTCGATGACGCGGTCCTGGCAGGCATTGCTACGGTCCGCATCGTTCACGGCAAAGGAACTGGCGCCCTGCGTGCCGCAGTCGGCCAGTTCCTCAAGCGCGATCCACGCGTAAAAATATTCCGCCTCGGCGCTTTTGGTGAGGGTGACAGTGGCGTCACCATCGCAGATCTGAAATAAGGCTTGTCAGGTTGCTGTGCCTGATCAGTCGATGGTGCCACCCATGAAACGGCCAAACAGGGTATGTCCCTCCAGGATTAAGACATCGGAATCCTGGCAAGTGACCTCGTCATAGGCAGGGGTGCCACGTTTGAAGGCACCATCGCTGCTGTAGGCGGCAAAGGGGACCGGGGCATTGGTATGGGTGCGCAGGGCCAGCGGGGTCGGGTGGTCTGGCAGGACCATGACCCGGTAGTCCTCACCGGTTTCCTGGTAATGATTTTCGAGGTATTCCCACACCGGTCCGATGATCTCGCGGTCGATCAGCTCGATCGACTTGACTTTGTTTTCGGTTTCCGCCCGATGGCCGCATTCGTCCGGAGCCTCGACGTGCAGGTAGACATAATCCTGGCCGCGCTCGAATTCCATAATGGCGTGCTCGGCCTTGCCGCGGAAATTGGTGTGGATATTGCCAGTCACGCCGGGCACTTCGACCACGCGTAAGCCAGCACAGATGCCCAAGCCGTTGATCAGGTCGACCGCGGAAATGACCGATCCTTTGATGCCATATTGCTCAGACAGCACAGGCAGTTCAGGCCGGGTGCCCTGGCCCCAGATCCAGATCGAGTTGGCCGGGCGCAGGTCGCGCTTGACCCGGGCCTTGTTGACCGGATGGCCGGGCAGGAACTGGGCGCTCTGCTCCATCATGGCCAGGAGCTTGTCCGCACCATCGCCGGTCGGCAGGTAAGAGGTGACCTTCTGGGTCAGAATATCGTGCGGCGGTACGAGTTTCATGCTGGTCGGGCCGTTTTTCCAGATCAGGCAATGGCGGTAACTTTTACCAGGATAGAACTGGAATTCCTCCGTGGCGAAACGATCGTTGATGACCTCGATCAGGCGGGCAGCCTCGTCGCTGCCAATTTCATCGGATGAATAATCAACCATGGTCCGCTGCCGGTAGTTTTCCTCGTCCGTCAGGGTGACCAGGTTGGTCCGGAAAGCAACATCACCTGGCTCCATCTCGATCGACATGCTGATCGCCTCGAGGGGCGACCGGCCGCTATAGTAAAGCTGGGGGTCGTAGCCCATGACGGACATGTTTGCCGTGTCGCTGCCAGGAGCAAGCGTGTCCGGAACTGTCTTGACCATTCCGGCTGTTCCCATGCTCGCCATCCTGTCCATGTTGGGCTTTTTGGCTACTTGCAAAGGTGTGCGGTGTCCCAGTGATTCAACGGGCAGATCGGCCATGCCGTCACCCAGGAAAATGATGTATTTCATAAAAACCTCTCAACGCATCACTCGATTGTTATGAACGGGATCTGGCGTGATTATGTTATCGAGTGCGTTTTTATCCAGAATTATTCTATCCAAGCAGCCGCTTTGCTGCAATTCAATCTCTTTTATAATAAGCGTCATTTCCTGCTCACTTGCGTACCATTCGCGCTTGCCAGCGTCTGGTTAAATCAGCACAATGAGTTCACGACAGTACTTGCGAGATTCTCTGAATTTAGAAAGGTTCTTCCATGTCTCAGAATTTTTCCCCCGGTCAGCAGCCAAGTCGGGATATGACCGGCAATCCGGCCCGGATCACCGTTTTTGTAGGAGCCTATGGCAGCGGCAAATCCGAAATCAGCGTCAATTTTGCCCTCTGGCTGGCCAGAAATGTTCGGCAGGACGGACAACGAGTGATCCTGTGTGACCTCGACATGATCAATCCCTATTACCGCTCGGCCGATGCCCGGGCATTGCTGGCAGATAACCAGATCGAGCTCATTGCCTCGATGTATGCCAATACCAATGTCGACGTTCCATCCCTGCCACCCCAGGTTTTTTCCGTATTTGACAACCCCGACGTCTTGGCCGTCCTCGACATCGGCGGCGAAGACCTCGGTGCACGCGTCGTCGGTTCTCTGCGCAATCGACTCGCCGGCGAAGATTTTGCCATCAACTTGGTGGTCAATCCCTACCGCCCGATGACCGGGACCCCGGAAGGCATTGCCCGTGCTGCAGCAGAAATCGAGTCCGCGACCGGCCTGCGCTTGAATGGCATTGTCGACAATGCCAACTTGCTGGAAGTCGCAAACTGGAACTTGATCGAGGAGAGCTATCCGATCGTAAACGAAGGCGCCCGCCTGGCCGGTCTGCCGGTTGTGTTTGCTGCGACGATGGAGATGACCGATGTGGCAGATATGGCTTTGCAAGCTGTTGTGCGCGAAGCCAACCGTGCTGTGGCCGCCTTGCCGGTGCTGAACCTTATCCGCTCGATCCATTATCCAACAGACCGCTGAAACCCGCACCGCCGCGATACTGCCAGCGCTGCAAAGCTTGCGGCTTCTTTGGACTCGGTCTATAATCATGAGCAACAGTGTCGCCGGCCCGCTGGGACAAACCATTGCCGGACCTGCCCTGTATCACAACCCTGCCAGCGCAGGCACGACCACCCCTCAACCTGATCACAACACCCGCTTTCATATAGCCACAACAAGGAGACCGTATGCCCAGAACCGAATTCAATGAAGAACGTTGCAAAGGCTGCGGCCTTTGTGTGTCTGTCTGCCCACAGAAAATCATCGCCCTGCAGAAGGACAAGCTCAACAGTAAAGGCTTCCATCCGGCGGGTATCGTCGACATGGACCGGTGCACGGGCTGCACGCTGTGTGCGACCATCTGCCCGGACGTCGTCATCACCGTATATCGCTAGGAGGAACGCCATGTCAAGCCGTGTCCTGATGAAAGGGAACGAAGTCATTGCCGAAGCGGCTGTCCGTGCGGGCTGCCGCCATTATTTTGGTTATCCGATCACCCCTCAGACCGAGGTCATGCATTACATGGCCAAACGCATGCCGGAGGTCGGCGGCACCATGCTGCAGGCCGAGAGTGAGGTCGCTGCGATCAACATGGTCTATGGTGCAGCAGCTGCGGGCGCCCGGGTCATGACGACCAGCTCTAGCCCTGGCATCAGCCTCAAGCAAGAGGGGTTTTCCTATATTGCCGGTGCTGAATTGCCGGCTGTTGTAGTCAATGTGGTCCGTTCCGGTCCTGGCCTGGGCGGGATTTTACCAGCCCAGGGTGATTATTTCCAGGCCACCAAGGGTGGCGGACATGGTGATTACCGCAACATCGTCCTGGCCCCGGCCAGCATCCAGGAGCTTTATGAACTGACCGTCGAGGCCTTCAATCTGGCGGACCGCTACCGCATGCTGGCCCTGATCCTGGGCGACGGTGCCCTGGGCCAGATGATGGAACCAGTCGCTTTCCGGGAAACCGAGCCGATCGAGCAGGTTGAAAAACCCTGGGCCCTGACAGGCCGCAAAGGTCGCGCTGAGCACAACACCATCCAGTCCATCTACATCGAGGCCGATATCATGGAGGCTTTCAACGCCAAGCTCCAGGCCAAATATGCCGACGTCACACGCCAGGAAACCCGTGTCGAAACCGTCGACTGTGACGGTGCCGAGGTCATCCTGACGGCTTTTGGCTTGACCAGCCGGATCTGCCGCAATGTCATGCACCAGGCAGCCAAGGAGGGAATCAAAGTCGGATTGGTCCGTCCGATCACCTTGTGGCCCTTCCCGAGCCAGACGTACGCGGATATCGCAGCACAACCTTCCGTTAAAGCCTTTCTTGACATTGAATTGAACTGTGGCCAGATGGTCGAGGATGTCCGCCTCGCTGTCAATGGCGTCAAACCGGTCCATTTCCACGGCCGCACCGGCGGCAATCTGCCGACCCAGCAGGAAATCCTCGAGCTGGTCCGCCAGCTGGCAGGGAGGAGCGCGACATGAAACCAGTCTTTACCCGCACCACCGGCTTGACTGACAAGCCATTTCACTACTGCCCTGGCTGCACCCATGGCATCATCCACCGTCTGATCGCCGAGGTCATGGTCGAGATGAATATTCTGGACACCACAATCGGTGTTTCGCCAGTTGGTTGCACGTATAACAACTATGAATATTTTGCCTGCGACATGGTCCAGGCGGCTCATGGCCGGGCTCCGGCTGTTGGCACAGCCATCAAGCGCGTCCACCCTGACAACATGGTCTTCACCTACCAGGGGGATGGTGACCTGGCTGCCATCGGTGCAGCCGAGATCGTTCATGCGGCCGCTCGCGGTGAAAAGATCTCCACCTTTTTTGTCAATAATGCCATCTATGGCATGACTTCCGGCCAGATGGCCCCGACCACCCTGATCGGCCAGGTGACGACGACTTCACCTTTTGGCCGCCGTCCCGAATTCGAAGGTTACCCGATCAATGTCAGTGAAATGATCGCCACCTTGCGTGGCGCCGTCTATGTCGAGCGTGTCGCAGTCAATGATTTCGCCCACATCAACAAGGCCAAGAAAGCCATCCGCAAGGCCTTCCGGGTCCAGCAGGAAGGCCTGGGCTTTTCCATGGTCGAAATCCTCTCGACCTGCCCAACCAACTGGGGCAAAGACCCGGTCTCGTCCCTGCGCTGGATGGAAGATGCGATGTTCAAGCAATACCCGCTTGGTGTCTATCGCGGGCAAGAACTGGAGGTCTGACCATGATCGATTTTTCCGTGATCATTGCCGGATTTGGCGGACAGGGCATTTTGTCCGGGGGCAAGTTTATCGCCACGGCAGCACTGATGGAAAACCGTGAGGTCTCCTGGTTCCCGTCCTATGGGCCGGAAATGCGTGGTGGCACTGCGAATTGCAGCGTGGTTATCTCCGATGAGCCCATTGGTTCGCCTGTCATCAATGAAGCCGATGTCCTGATCGTCATGAATGGACCCTCGCTCGACCGCTTCATCAGCCATGTCAAGCCGGGCGGCTTGGTGATCATGGACAGTTCACTTGTCCTGAACGTCCCGGCGCGCCGCGATGTGCACGTGTTCCAGATCCCCGCATCCACTTTGGCCGTCGAGGCTGGCAACATCACCTTTGCCATCATCTACTTGCTGGGCTGCCTTCAGGTGCAGACGGGCTGCTTCACCCGCGAGTCCTTTGAACAGGCTTTGACAGACGCCTTGCCCACCCGCCACCACCACCTGATCCCGCAGGAACTGGCCGCTTTCGACGTGGGCGCAGCTTTTGAGGAATCTGTCTGATAGAAATGACCAAATAATGACGCAATTAATTGTAAGTTTCAGATAAAAGGTGGATCAGCCACCTTTTATTTCTTGTGCATGATCACAAATACGGTATAATGATTTTAACTGAATCTCGAGCAAAGCAGGTGTGAGTATGGATCAAGCGTTCCTGTTCAACAATGGTCTCGATTACATGAGCTACAATCTGCTGGGCGCTTTTCCGGCCCCCGATGTCGAGGGCGAGTCAGGCTACCGCTTTGCTGTCTGGGCTCCTCATGCCCGTCAGGTGGCTATCGCGGGCACCTTTAATGACTGGAGTGTCAAAACGCATCCGATGGAACGCCTGGGGACCACAGGCATCTGGACGGGATTCGTTGCGGGAGCCAAGGACGGCGACCTGTACAAATATGCGATCACCACCCCTTATGGCAACACCGAGCTCAAGGCAGACCCCTTTGCCCGTTGGAGTGAGCTGAGGCCCAATACAGCCACCGTCCTCTATGATCCGGACGATTACAGCTGGCACGACGAGTCGTGGCTGGACAGCCGCCCCCATGCCCTGTCTGATTTCCCGCTCAATATCTATGAAGTCCATCTGGGTTCCTGGCGCTGCCACGAGGACGGCAGTTTCCTGACCTATCGCGAAATCGCCGTCGAGCTGGCCGATTATGCCCTTGACATGGGGTACAACACGGTCGAGCTGATGCCGGTCAGCGAGCATCCGCTCGATGCATCCTGGGGCTACCAGGTGACTGGCTACTACAGTGTGACCAGTCGGTTTGGCACCCCGGCCGATTTCAAATTCCTCATCGATCACTTGCACCAGAAGGGGATCCGGGTCATCCTGGACTGGGTTCCGGCTCACTTCCCGCGCGATGCCTTTGGCCTGGCCAAATTCGACGGCACACCCTTGTACGAGTACGCCGACACCCGCATGGGGGAGCATCTCGAATGGGGGACACTAGTCTTTGATTTTTCCAAAAAAGAAGTCGTTTCCTTCCTGGTTTCCAATGCCTTTTTCTGGCTACGTGAATTCCACATCGACGGCCTGCGCGTCGATGCTGTGAGCAGCATGCTCTATCGTAACTATGGCCGGACCGAGTATGTGCCCAATGTCCACGGTGGTACGGAAAACATCGAGGCGATCGATTTCCTGCGCCACCTCAATGGCACGATCCGCACCCAGATGCCTGGTGTCCTGATGGTTGCCGAGGAGTCCACTTCCTGGCCGCATGTCACCGAGAGCCCGGAAAATGGCGGCCTTGGCTTCACACACAAGTGGAACATGGGCTGGATGCATGATACCCTCGACTACATGAGCCGGGACTATGTCTACCGCAAATGGCATCAGAACCAGCTATCGTTCTCCCTGATGTACGCTTTTTCCGAGCGTTTCATCCTGCCTTTCTCCCATGACGAGGTTGTGCACGGCAAACGCTCTCTCCTGGACCGCATGCCCGGTGACCTGTGGAAAAAATTCGCCAACCTCCGGGCCCTGTATACCTATTATATGGCTCATCCAGGCGGCAAGCTGATGTTCATGGGCGGAGAATTCGGCCAGTTCATCGAATGGCGCTTCTATGAACAACTGGAGTGGTTCCTGCTCGAGTATGAGAACCACCGCCTGATGCAGCAGTTTGTCCGCACCCTGAACAAGCTCTATCTGGATCAGCCAGCCTTCTGGGCGGATGACCACGACTGGAGCGGATTCGAGTGGATCAGCGCGGATGATGCGGACAACAGCGTCTTCATTTTCGCGCGCAAAGCCCTTGCTGAAGACAAGCTGGTTGTGACCGTGATCAATCTCACGCCCAACCCGCTGCCCCATTACCGCTTCGGCGTCCCGCGCCCGGGCACATACAAGATCCTGCTCAATTCCGATGAATCTGCTTATGGCGGCAGCGGCTACGAATGTGGCGACCAGGGTGGTTCGTTTGCCACGATGGCCACAGCCAGCCACGGCCAGGAGCAAAGCCTCGAGGTCCAGATTCCGCCTCTGTGTGGACTTATGCTCGAGTTCTTGCAATAGACAGTCGATAATTCTACGATAGACCGTTTAATTTAGGAGGGATTTTTGTGGCAAGACAAGAAGTGATCGCGATGATTCTCGCAGGCGGGCAAGGCTCGCGACTTGGGACATTGACCAAGTACCTGGCCAAGCCGGCCGTACCGTTCGGCAGCCGATACCGGATCATTGACTTCCCGCTGAGCAACTGCATCAACTCAGGGATCGAGACCGTCGGTGTCCTGACCCAGTATCAGCCTCTGGCGCTCAACACCTATATCGGCAACGGCCACCCGTGGGACCTGGACCGCAACAATGGCGGTGCCTACATCCTGCCGCCGTACCAGAGCAGCGCCCGGAGCGACTGGTACAAAGGCACAGCCAACGCCATTTACCAGAACTGTGAATTCATCGACAGCTATGACCCCAAACATGTGGTCATCCTGTCCGGCGACCACATCTACAAGATGAACTACGCCAAGATGATCCTGTCCCATATCCGGGAGAATGCTGACGCCACCATTGCTGTCTTCGAAGTCCCGTGGGAGGAAGCCAACCGGTTTGGCATCATGAACACGGACGCCAACAATGTTGTCGTCGAATTCGAAGAAAAGCCCAAGCAGCCCAAGAGCAACCTGGCCTCGATGGGTGTCTATGTCTTCAAATGGGATACCCTGCGCCGGATGCTGGTCGAAGACGAGGCCCGGAATGATTCCAGCCATGACTTTGGCAAGAACATCATCCCCAACATGCTCGCAGAGGGCCAGAAGCTGATTGCCTACCGGTTCTCCGGATACTGGAAGGATGTCGGCACCATCGACAGCCTCTGGGAAGCCAACATGGACATCCTCGATCAGCCTGAGGAAATCAACCTGATGGACCGTTCCTGGAAGATCTACAGCCGCAACCCGGTCAAGCCGGCCCACTACATTGCCAAGGGCGCCCGCGTGATCAACAGCGCGCTGACAGACGGCTGCAGCATCTACGGCACGGTAGAGCACTCCGTCCTTTCAAACAGCGTTGTGGTAGAAAAGGGTGCGATCGTGCGCGACTCGATCCTGATGCCCGGCGTCACCATCCAGGCCGGTGCGCTGGTGGATAAATGCATTGTCGGCATGGGTACCATCATCGGTAAAAATGCCCGGGTTGGCGCCAGTGTCGAGGGCGAATGCAAATACACCAATACGAAGCTCTGTTCCAATGGTATCACCGTTTTCGAGCGCGGTCTCAAGATCCGTGACGAAGCCACCATTCCTGGCAACAGCATGGTCGAACACCAGGATGACCAGGATTCGGACGAGTTCATCGAATACTCGTTCCGGGTCCACGGATAACCGCACTTGAAGGAGGCAACCCGTATGTTTATCAATGCAATGGGCCTGATTCTGGCCGATAATAAGAAAATCCACCTCGGGGAGTTATCCCGCCCGCGCGCCCTGGCCGCCATGCCCTTCGCCGGCCGCTACCGTATCATTGACTTCATGCTGTCCAATATGGTCAATTCAGGCATCACCAATGTCGGCATCACCGCCATGAACAAATACAAATCCCTGATGGACCATCTCGGGACCGGCAGTTCCTGGGACCTGGACCGCAAAACCCAGGGCCTGCAGATCCTGCCGCCCTACATCAATTCATCCAATACGGAAAACGGCATCGAAGGAGACGACCTTGTTGGTCTTCTCGACTTCCTCCAGGCAGACGCCCACAAGTACGTCATCCTGGCCAATCCCAATGTCATCTTCAACTCTTCCTTCGTCGAGCTGGTGGCCCGCCACGAGGACAGTGGTGCGGATATGACCGTCATGTACAACCGCGACGGTATCCGCTATGGCTCGCCCAGCGTTATTCTGGATATCGACCGCAAGGGTCTGGTCCAGGACATGATGATGAATCCAGCCAAGCCAACCAGCACCCGCTGCTCCATGGGCGTCATGGTGATCAACCGTGAGCTGCTTCTCGACCTGGTCAGCGAAATGATCGCCCGGAGTGAAACTGACTTCTCGATTGAGAAGCTCCTGCGCCGCTATGACCAGTTCAAGATCCGCGGTATGGAGTACAAGGGACTGGTTCTGCGGATCAATTCCGTCGCTACTTATTTCAATGCCACGATGAAAATGCTTGAAGATGAAACCCGTGAGGAAATCTTCAATCCTGACCTGCCGGTTTACACCAAGGTCAAGGACGAAGCCCCCAGCCTGTATGATGAGAACAACGAAGTCAGCAACAGTGTCATTTCCGACGGTTGCCGCATCCTCGGCAGTGTGACCAACAGCATGATCTTCCGTGGTGCGACCATCTCCCGCCATGCCGTGATCAAGAACAGCATCATCATGCAGGATGTCTACGTTTCCGAGGGCGTCATCCTGGAGAATGTCATCATTGACAAGAAATGTGTCATCCGCCCCGGCATCAAACTGCTCGGCCAGGCTGACTACCCGGTCGTCATCGGAAAGAAGGCGATCGTTTGAAAGTCCTTCTTGTCACTTCTGAACTGGCTCCGCTGGCCAAGGCTGGCGGTCTCGGTGATGTTGCTGGTGCCCTGCCGCAGCGTCTGCGCAAAATAGGTGTCGATATTCGCTGTATCCTGCCCCTGTACAAGCAGATCAAGGACAAATACACGGACAAACTCGATTTTTTGGGCTGGAAAATGGTCCGCATGGGCTGGCGGACGCTGTACTGTGGCGTCTACCGCATGGACTTCAATGAGGTGCCGATTTATTTCATCGACAATGAATATTATTTCGGCCACAACCAGCTTTACATTGAGTACACCTTTGATGTCGAGCGCTTCAGCTTTTTCCAGCGCGCCGTGCTGGAGGTCATCGGTGATCCGATGGATTTCGAACCTGATATCCTGCACCTGAATGACTGGCAGTCAGGCATGATCCCGGCCCTGATGGAAGCCCATTACCGTCCCTTTGGCAAATTCAACCAGATGAAGACGGTCTATACGATCCACAACCTCAAGTACCAGGGCATCCACAGCTATGACCTGATCGCTGACATGATGGAACTGCCGGACCGGATCATGTCCGAATACGGTGTGCTCAAGGATGGTGTGCCGAACTTCATGAAGGCTGGCATTGTCTACGCCGATCGTGTGACCACGGTTTCCCCGACCTATGCCGGGGAAATCATGACCGAGTATTTCGGTGAAGGCCTCAATTGGCTCTTGCAGAGCATGGCCTACAAGGTCAGCGGGATTTTGAACGGGATCGATGTCGATTCCTACGATCCTGCGACCGACAAGTACATTGCGGCCAATTATGACCGCAATACCTGGGGTGAAGGCAAGGCAGACTGCAAAGAAGCCCTGCAGAAAGAGATGGAGCTGACCGTCGATCCGGAAATTCCGCTGGCGGTCATGATCTCTCGCCTGGTGGACCAGAAAGGCGTCGACTTGCTTCTGCATGTTCTGGATGAAATGCTCGATGATGGCATCCAGGTCGTCATTCTGGGCACGGGTGATCCAGAGTACGAACATCGCTTCTGGCACATGGGTGCCTTCCGCGGCGGCCGGCTGACCGTCCGGCTCGAATTCGACCAGGCCCTGTCACACCGCATGTATGCGGGTGCGGACATGTTCCTGATGCCGTCGCTGTTTGAGCCCTGCGGCCTGTCGCAGATGATCTCGATGCGCTATGGTACGATCCCGGTTGTCCGGGCCACCGGTGGGCTGAAGGACACGGTCACCCCGTTCAATGTCGAGACGGGCGAAGGCAATGGATTCTCGTTCCCCAACATCAACGCCCACGACTTCCTGTTCCTGACGAAAGAAGCAGCCAAGATCTACCGCGAGAAACCCCAGTCGTGGGCCCAGCTGGTAGATAACGCCATGAAAGGTGACTACTCCTGGGACAAATCCGCCCAGCAGTACAAGGATTTGTTTGAAACCGTGCTGGCCCAGGGCTAAGCAGTTCGTATGAAAGCATTTCACCAAAGTCGCCAGAGCCGGTATCGCCATCCCTATGGCGCTCTGCCGGCTCATTCTTTGGTCACCCTGGCGATCAGCATCAGCCAAACACCGGATGAAGCAGATGCTGTAACGGGGGTTTATCTTTGCTATGCCTATGGTTTGTACCAGTTTCAGGAGAGCCGCCAGCGCATGGATGTCCGGGAGCAGCCAGCCCTGCCCTGGACCTTTGAGGAAGACATCACAATCGATTACTCGACTTCTATGACCTTGCCATCCGAACCGGGTTTGTTTTTCTACTGGTTTGAGATCCAGAGCGGGGATAACCGCGTCTATTATACCTGTGACCTCTATGGGGATGGCAGTGGCTGGATCAGCCACCATCACCCGCATTACCAGCCCAGCGACGCCCATCACCCCAGCCCTTTCCAGATTACGGTCTATGACCCTGGTTTCGAGGTGCCGACCTGGCTGATCGGAGCCGTTATTTACCAGATCTTTCCCGACCGGTTCAACCGTGATCGCGACTTCACCCCGGAGCGATTCGAAAAATCTGCCTATAAACGGCCAGAGCGTTTGTTTCATATGGACTGGCAGGATGAGGTCGATTACCAGGGGCGGCCGGAGACTGGGTATCTGGCCTGTGACTTCTTTGGCGGCTCTCTCGCGGGCATCGCGGAAAAGCTTGATTACATCGAGCAGCTGGGCGTAACAGTCCTGTACCTCAATCCCATCTTCGAAGCGCGTTCCAACCACCGCTATGACACCGGAGACTATGAGCATGTCGATCCTTTGCTGGGAACCAATGCCGACCTGATGGCGCTTTGCCGTTCAGCCAGCCAGCGGGGGATCCACGTCATGCTTGATGGTGTTTTCAGCCACACCGGAGCTGATAGCCGCTATTTCAACAAATTCGACCGTTATCCGGGAAATGGGGCCTACCAGGAGATGACTGGCCAGGGCCTGTCACCGTTTACCGATTGGTATACCTTCCATCGCAAGGGTGAAGATCTGTTCTATGACTCCTGGTGGGGATTCCCGGATTTGCCGAATGTCAAGGAACACGACCTGAGTTTCATCGAATACATCTGTGGTGTAAACGGTGTCCTGCGGACCTGGCTGCGCCGCGGTATCAGTGGTTTCAGGCTCGATGTCTCCGATGAGCTGCCCGACCATTTTCTGCGAGAAATCCGCCGTACCATACAAAAAGAACGTCCGGATGCCGCAGTCCTGGGTGAGGTCTGGGAAAATGCCAGCCACAAGATCAGCTATGGGACCTACCGTGATTTCCTGTTCGGGCGCACCCATGACAGCATCATGGGCTATCCGTTCCAGAAAGCCCTGCTGGACTGGTTCACCCACCATATATCCAGCCATGTCCTGGTCAACCAGCTCGAATCGATACGCGAAAGCTACCCGCTGGCTTCTTTCTATGCCGGGATGAACCTGATTTCAAGCCATGACATCCCACGGGCGATCACTGTCCTGGCCGGATTACCAGATCCAGGCAGCCGCGATCTCCAGGCCAGGGCCTTTTTATCTCCGCCAGCCCGTCAGCGTGGCCTGGCCTTGCTGCGCCTATGCTACCTGTTCCAAATCGCCTTTCCCGGCATGGCGGCGATCTATTACGGTGATGAAGCGGGATTGGAAGGCTACCGTGATCCCTTCAACCGTCGGACTTATCCCTGGGGCAGGGAAGAAGGCGCCTTGATCGACTGGTTCCGCCAGCTGGGCCAGCTGCGCCGCTCTTGGCCAGTGCTGCGAACAGGGCTTTTGCGCCTGACGTATGACAACGAATCCGTTGTGGTGATCGAACGATTCCTTGACCTCGGGCGCGATGCTTTCGGCCATTTCGTCGAAGGTCCCGAGCGGGTGCGCGTCGCCATCAACCGCAGCCCCCATCCGGTCCCTGTCCCCTGGAGTTCCAATGGCGACCAGCTACTTGCCTACGGCGGCATCTTGCAGGCGGAAGCCTTCGAAATCAGAACGGCGCTTGAATCTCTTTAATTCGGCGTGCAAAATGCGCGCAAAATTGATACTCTAGGGTTGAACGGTATTTAAAACCCGTCAGATGCCATAATTTCCACGATGAGATGCAAAAAGGAGATCCGACACGATGTTTTGTGAAAGTTGCGGTAATCAGCTGCCCGACAATGCCAAATTCTGCACCGCCTGCGGAGCTACAACCGGGCGCACCCAGGCAACACCGGCGCAGGCAGCCTATACGCCTCCGCCTGCTCCGGCTCAGCCGGCCTACAATCCACCGCTCCAGGCCCAGCCAGTCTACAGCCATGCATCCGCACCCGCTCAGCCGGCCTATGCCCCCATGGCAGCCCTGGACACACCGCTTGGCGTCGGCCAATTCATCGGCATGTTCTTCTTGCTGGCTGTACCGATCCTCAACATCATTTTATTGTTTAAATGGGCCTTTGGCTCTTCGGCCAACCTCAATAAGAAAAACTATGCCCGCGCCACCCTGGTCCTGGCGGCGATCGGACTGATCTTTTCGATTCTCGCTGGTGGCTTCATCGCCGAAATCTTTGAAGAAATCATGTACAGCTTCTATTAAGGTCCTTTCAGCAGCACAGGACGCGCTGCGACACGATATCAGCAAATAACTCGATCCCATCGGCCTGGGCGACATGGATGACATCCGCCCAGGCTTTGCTTTGTGGCAACAGATCCAGCAGATGATTTTCCTGCTGCAGGATTTTCTCCGGCTGATAAAAGACATCCGGCTGGCCATCAAACAGGGCCACGTAGAAGATCCCCGCTTCAACCAAGTCCTGGAAGAAATGGCTGCCATAGGAAAGTTCAGGCATGAAACCAGCCTCAGGTGACGAAACTTCGCAGATCACGGCCATCTGGCTCAGCTCTGAAAAGTGTACGGGCACCCCCAGGGAAGGTGTCGTCGTACCCCAGCGGCCCGGTCCCAGCAGAAGGACCGACTGGCCCTTGAGTTTGGTATTGAGCTGGCCGATCTGGCGTGCGATCGAATATTTGTCCCGGTCGGAGAGTGCCTTGTAGGTCTCAGGCCGGACCATGATCACGGTGTCAAAGCGCAAATGGGTATTTCCACCCATGAAATTGCCACTGGTCGCAAACAAGCAGGCTGCTGTGTCACCTGCATCCGGAATGGTCACTGCCTGGCCAAGACCGCGCGTCTGCAGCGGACGGCATTGCAGGAGGTTGACCTTGAAGTGGCTGTCGCGGCTGAAATTGGCTGTGAATTCGATATCCACTGGATACTCATAGACCCGCTCCAGCAGCGCCAGCATCTCTTTCATGACCATTGCGAAATCCGTTTGCGCCAGCAATTTCCTGAAATCAAACAGATAGGGCGTGGGCTGGCCAGACATGCCGCGTTCGCGCAGCCAGTTGGCTGTCTCGGTGTCATAGCTGGCAAACAGCGCCTTGTCGACCTTGATGTCCTGAAGGAAAATTTCAGACAGGTCCAGGGTAGCCAGCCGGTTTTCACGGAGGGAAATCAGATCGGCACCATGCTGGGAATATTTTTTGAGGTCACTGGCACTCGTCGGTGGCAGGCGCAGCGGATCATCGAGGCAGACGATCCGGGCATAGTCACCAGCCGTGCGGTCGACCGCCCGCGTGCCCAGGCCAAAGACCAGGCGCAGCATGCCCGCTGACATGTCGATGCTTTTGTCCCAGACATAAAGATTCGATGAATTGCCAACCCCGGCCACGTGCGGGAAAAAGGCCTCGCCGTGCTGGTCACCGGATACGCGCTGGACAAGGATGGCCATCTGCTCGTCCTTGTCGACCAGGTCGCGATTCATCCGGTAGTCGAGTGCATCTTCATTCATCATGCTGGCGTAGACATCGCGGATCGCCTGCTCAAACGCTTCGTAGCGTTCTTCCGGCGTGCCCTGGTTGGCACAGAATACACTCTCGTATTTACCAGCAAAGGCATTGCCGAAGTTGTCTTCCAGCAAGGAGCTGGAGCGGACAATGATCGGTGACTGGCCAAAATATTCCAGCAGCTGGACAAACTGCTCCTGAATGTCTTTGGGGAAACGGCCAGCCAGGAGTTTTTCCCGCAGCTCCGGCGCCAGCTGGTAGTAGCCCTCTTCTGTCTTTTGCCGGGTGCGCAGCCGCCACCAGCCATTCTGCACGATGTAGGTGTAGAAGACATCCGAGCCGACATAAAAGGAGTCGTGCGGTTCAAGATATGGCAAGAAATGGTCGTTCCCTTCGACCTCGAGGATTTTTCGCGCGATCAGCATGCCGATGCTCTTACCGCCGATGAATCCTGTACCGACCTCGCGCGAGGCGATTGTCAGGATGTCCTGAAGCGTGAAATAGCGGTCGCAGAGCTCGAACATCCGCGACTGGCCGCCGATCAGCATCGTCATCAGCTGGCGTTTGACCAGCTGCTGCTCGGCCTTTGTTTCAGATAGTGCCTCGTGGGCCTTATCGAAGACGACATCCCAGTGATCCGGCCGGTAGGCGCTGCGCCGAATGCTGCCAAACAGCTCGGCTACCTCGGAACTGGCGGTCATGCAGATCGCTTCCTGGTCCTGGATCAGGTGCGGGAAAAACATGGTCGGTGAATAACGCTGCCAGACCTTGAGCGGATGGATGTACAGTTTGCCGTTGACCTGGTAGAGGTCCAAGAGCAGCTGGGTCGTCTCACGAATCCCGGCGATCGTGGCAAATGTCGTGACGTCGCGGATGACCGCAAAATAGGCCACTGTGTCCAGCTCGTAGAGGTAAGGGCAGGTGACTTTGAAGAAATTGCCGATCATCAGGTCCGAGTGCCAGTCCTTCAGCAGATCCGTCAGGCAGTCAAAGACATAGAACGCCTTTTTCCCCGCTTCCGTGACCAGGTTGTGCACCTCGGTGGCAAAACTCTCAAACCCTTTGCTGGCATCGAGCTGATGGATCTGCACCGCCGGATGCTCATCTAGCAGCGGCTCATGGCTGCCGAAACGGATATAAAGCAACTGACGTTTGTCCCGGATCGCCTGCTCCACATACGGCGTCACCATCCGGTGGTAATCCTCCGGCGAATCCACCTGCCAGACCACATTGTCCCCCAGCCGTAACCGGTCGATGACTTCATCAAAACCTGGATGACCTGTACTGACTTTGTCGTTGATGCCCATTTTTCCTCCGGGGGTGCCACGTCACCCAAACAGAAATTGGTGTCCAATAAGTCAAGTTTACCATGAGGTGCCAGGCTCCATTTACGGAAATTGCAACTCCCTGGCATCTACAATTGCCCGCAACTGCTCATCCAGATACCCGAGCGCCTGGCTGCGGATCGTATCTGGCACGCCATAATAGGCCTCGGCGATCGCGCCGGTGATCGCGGCCAGGGTGTCGCTGTCGCCACCAACCGAGATCGCTGTCCGGATCGCATCTTCAAACGACTGCGATTCCAGGAAGGCTTCGATTGCCTGCGGCACCGTTTCCTGGCAGGTTTCGTTGAAATGATATGTCGGCCGGATCTGGTCAATCGTGAAATCGAGTAGGTAATAATCGGCGACCATCCGCTGTCGGATCTCAGCTTTCGACCGCCCCTGCCTGGCCAGGAATATAGCCAGAGCCGTCGCCTCAGCCCCTTTCAGACCTTCCGGATGGTCGTGCGTGACTGCCGTGACCGCGTGGGACAGCCGCTTCACCTCATCCTCAGTCCTGGCAAATAAGCCAACCGAGCTGATCCGCATCGCCGCCCCATTACCGAAACTGTGATACGGTCGTGGCTGGTCATCGAACATCCAGACCGCAAAGTGGCCGCCATAGCCACAATCCGGGTACTGCCGCCCGATCCGCTGCATCGCCCGGATGGTGTTTTGCGATAGTAGAAGAAGCGCATCGTCGGTCCATGTCACAGATGTGGCGCCAGGACGTTCAGCGTCTCCAGCAGCTCCAACGTCAGCGTCAACTGGGCCAGTGGGGGAGGGCACCTCGAGTGCGGCTGCGGTGTCCATGATCGCTTGCGCCACCGCCAGCGTCATGATGCTGTCATCCGTCACGCGACAGCCAGGCGCGAACAGTGCAAAATCCTTGCTGCGGTGATTGTGAAACTCAAATCGTGATCCAACGATGTCGCCTATAATGGCTCCGAGCATGGGCGTGCCTCCTGTTGGTTGGCTGAATCAGCCTTGGAAACTCATCCGATCCCTAAAATGTTGTTTGAGTCCATCATCACAACAATAGACATAGCATCCCTTCATTCCTCGTGAGCACAGGACTTTATAGATATTCTTGATCAGCCGAGACAATTCTTCGGGCCTGCTTGTCAACCCTCTCAGGCCAGCTGCATCTTTGTATTCCTGCCGATTAGCCCTGACTTTCTGGGCATGGTGGTCAAAAATGAGATCTTTTCCAATGATCACGCCCACATAATCGAATTCGAGACCCTGGGACGTGTGAATGCAGCCAATCTGGTTTAAACCACTGCTCTGGATCGCCCATAGGTCAGAATTCGTGCGCTGGTTCCAAGGCATGGCGAAATTGTATTCATCGATGCGCACATCGGCGATCTGGCCGTGTGTGTTACCTGCACCAGCATCCGTCCATGACCAGGCATAGCCAGCCAGCATGCGGGCCTTGAAACCCGCCTGATCCTTTTCCCGGATTGCCGTAAACACGTCATGGGGAGACTCACAGAGCTTGAACTCGAATTCCCCTTCGTCCCAGCCATCGAAATTGCCAGTATGCTCGATCTGCAAGACGTCCGTAACCCAGTTGATGAATCCTTCAGCGCCCGAACAACGGAATTGGGCATGAAGCTTGAGCTCGATCATGTAAGCGTCATACGAGGCTGCAAGCCGGCGAATTTCACTGGTTGAACCGATGTCTTGGGCTCGGATCTGCTGGTTGTCGTCCACGAACAAAACTGCAACACGAGCTGTGCGAATGACATCATCGACCTGGTTCTGCCCCCGGTACATATAGGCAGTTTTGTCTTTCAACCGGTGTGCTTCATCCACAACCAGCACATCATACAAGTCCAATGGCGAATCCCAGAAAGAACCTGAACCGCTGAATAGATTTTTCAACCTGACCCGGTTGCGGTTCAGTCCCTTGGCCAAGGTCTCGACCAGAACATTACGGAAAGCGGCATTGGGGGCAACAAATTTGACATTTTTCCCCCGTTTGAGTAGCTGAGCAAAAGCATTGAGCGAGATGACCGACTTTCCGGTGCCTGGTCCACCTTCTACCATGATCACTGTTTTACGCCGGGCATGCATGGCTGCTGAAAGAATCATTTCATAGGCGACCTTTTGTTCGTCGAGAAGGACAAACGTTTCCTGCCCTTCGAACAAACCGCCGACATAGTCCATCAGTTTTTTCGAAGGGCGCAGACGGCTGTTTTCTATGTAATACATCATGTTGATGCCTTGGCCAGAACATAAATACGAATGGAGAAATTTCTGCAGCTTCAGATAGTCTTCACGGAAAAAAAGGGGCGCTTCCTGGATGATTTCCTGGTAATGCTCGGCCAGCAACGGTTCTTTTTCGGAGCGCACATAGTTGTGCAGGTAGGCCACTGAATGGCCCTGGTAGTCACCTTTATGGATCGCTTCGTTCATGTCGGTAAGAAACTGCTTGTAAGACCAGGCCTGATAGGAAGGATGTGTGACACAATGATTGCCACCACCCACAAATGTCTTGACCAGATTGGGTTCCGGCAAGGCTTGGGCCTTTTCCCATTGCTTCAACTCGATGATGACAAAATGATCCTTGAGTTCTGGGTCCTTGCCCGTCACCATGAAGTCGATCCGCTTGCTTGTGGCAGGGATATTGAATTCGATCAGAACCCCGCAATCGTCGGGAATACCTGAGTTGCGCACGATTCGCTCCATGTATTGCAGTGAATTGCCCCAGGCGTGGCGCTCACTGGCCGTCGGACGATAACCGAGTCGCTTGCTGAATACATGCTCGATTTTTTCTGTGATCTGGTTGGTATCAACATCCAGGCAAAATGCCCGAGCATCGCTGCTGTAGAGTATCATCGAATCAACCTCAACATAAAACAGATAAATTGAAAAGATAACAGGGTCAGTCGATGGATGGGATTCTCGTTACTCGTTGTATTTGCGGTTGCTGCCTTTGGCCTGGTGGACCGGATATTTTTCTGAATTGACGGCGAGCTTTTGCTCAAGCGCATCCAGGAGATCAAAGTCGAACCGCTGGGAAAAACGCAGGAGAAAGAAAAAAATATCTGCAAGCTCGTGCGAGATTTTGCTGCGAGTGGCATCGTTTTGAAGCATTGTAGCCATGTCTGTCTCAGTTTTGAAACGGAACAGATCGAGCAGTTCATTAGCTTCCGTGCTCAGGCCGATCGCCAGGTCTTTCGGATTGTGGAACTGGTCCCAGTCTCGAGCTTCACAAAATTGACGGACCTTCTGCAGATTGATATCGAGAGAGTCGATGGAGATCACCTCCAATGTTTCAGGAAGAGAAGGTCCTCCTGGATGATCGAGTGATGTGAGATATGCCAATTAACATTCTACCAAACAACAGAAGAATATCACGCGAGTGTATCAACGGAAATTTTGATTTTTTTGATGGAGTGATCAAACAACAGATATGATTTCTCACCTGTAGACACTTCTGACTATTCTGTGTTACTATGTAGTAGTAATAAGTGATAATGCATATCTCTCATACAGATTAGCGAGGTGATGGTTCTGGAAAATTTGACGGAAATGCTCAAAGGCGTGCTGGAGGGCTGTGTGCTCGAGATGATCAGCCGCCAGGAAACGTATGGCTATGAGATCACGCGGCAGCTGAATGCGCTGGGATTTACAGAGGTTGTGGAAGGGACGGTCTACACGATCCTGGTGCGACTCGAAAAGAATCAATTCGTCGACATCGAAAAGAAACCGTCCGATCAGGGACCGCCACGTAAATTTTTCCGGCTCAATGATGCAGGGCGCGAGGAACTGCGCCGGTTCTGGCACAAGTGGACCTTTCTTGCCGCGACCATTAACCAATTGAAGGGGGACCATTTGCATGTTTGAAACGTTCATGAAATGGATCATCGGCGATTTGGACGATAAACGGGCCTATCGGCAGATGATGAAAAGGGTTGGAGCCCTGCCCCAGGATTATCGCTATGCGTTTCGCAAGATTCAGCAATACGTGTATCATGTTGGCTCGCCGGATGGTGACACGACCGTCTGGACGGACCTGACGATGTTTTCAGACTTGGTGGATCTGTTGGAAATCAGTGCTGCGGAGGGTAGGCCGGTTCTGGATGTCATTGGGCACGACGTTGGCCAGTTTTGTGATGACCTGATGCGCGCATCGCGTGCCAATGGTACAACTTTGCAGGACAAAATGAACCAGGACATTCAGGAAACATTGAAGAAAGGGGAGCAGTGAGCATGCTGGAGTTGATCAAGAAGATGATCGGGGACAAAAAAGAGTACCGGGAACAGATGGCCCGGGCAGCCGCTCTGCCGCCAGACTATCGGTTCGTCTTTTATAAGATTCATGCCTATATCTGGCGTTTAGCGGTTGGTGACGGTTATGATATGTTGACCGTGCAGCAAGCATTAATTGAGCTGTTTGAAGCCAGCGCAGCGGAAGGAAAACCCGTTCTCACCGTCACGGGCGAAGATGTTGCTGCATTCTGCGACGAGCTTCTACACGGCACTAAAGAGTGGACCGATCGCTATCGCGATCAGTTGAACCAGGATATGAAGAACAGACTTTAGGTGCGCTTTTTCGCGCGCTGCTTGTAGTCCCGATCGATTTCGGCCTTCCAGTCTGCAGGCATGGCTTCGCTTGCGCGGTAGATCGCCACGGTCTCGCTCATGATGCGGAAGTTCAGGCTGACACCCGCGCTATCGGCATGGTAGGTCTGGGCCCGGTCCGGGCCGATGCCGAATTGTGCTGCCGTCTGTACGGCGTCGATGTTGGCGCCGAGGAAGATGAATTCCCAGCCATAGAGCAGCTGCTGGCGCTCGATCATCTGCTTGACGAGTGCGGCCGAGTACTCGCGGCTGGCGTTTTCCTCGCCGTCCGTGATGATCACGAACAGCACTTTTTCCGCGCGAAATTCTTCCGCGGTGTGCTTCTGGGCATTGCCGATCTTGTGGATTGTGCGGCCAATGGCATCGAGCAGGGCCGTCGATCCACCGATGCAGTATTCCTTGTTCGAGATCGGCCCGACCGCCTGGATGTCGATGCGGTCATGCAGCAGTTCGAAATGGTTGTCGAACAGCACGGTCGTGATGCGGCATTCGCCGTCGACCGCCTTTTGCTTGTCGAGCATGGCGTTGAAGCCGCCGATCGTGTCAGCCTCCAGTCCGCTCATCGAACCGCTTTTGTCGAGAATGAAAACCAGCTCCGTCAGTCCCTTTTTCATCGTGTGTGTCCTCCTCAAGTTTTTTCTTTGTAACTTGAGGTTAGCACGCATGAGTAGAAGGCAGGTCGCCTGTGAAGCGACAAATGCTCAGCTGCCGAGCAGGGGCTGGTCGTATTGGAAAAGCACCTCGTTGATGGCAAAAATGTCGTACTGGCCGTTGACAATGAAATATTCCACAATGACGTCGAATTTCTGGCTAGGCGAGAGGGAATAGCCTGCCCTTTCGAGCAGGTTGTCGGTTTCTGTGAGCGTCAGCTCAAGTCCGATCGCGAGGGCGATGGCAGTGCGCTTGCTCGGCAGATAGCCTTGGCTGGAGCGGATCTTGGAAAACAGCTTGCGGTCGAGGTTGGCCTTTTTGTAGACCTCGACATCGCTTTTGCCTTTGGCGTCGATCAGGCGCAGGAGGGCGGTCGAGAAGGGCTCGTCGAGATTGCCGATCAGGTCAGTGAGATCGGGGACAGGTGCCGTTGGGGCGGGTACGGCGGACATCCAGTCTGTTGTGGTTTCGGCGAGATTACGGAGGTTCAGCTCTGCGTCGCTGAGGGCATCTCGTTCGGACTTGAGCAGCTGACGGCCATATTGTGTGTCGTCATGGGTCTCGACATAATGCTCATCGATGTAGCTGGCGACTGCACCGAGCAACTTCTGGCTGGCCTTGAAGGCCTCCTGGTCGAAAATGGCCAGATAGACTACCAGGTCATGCGTCTGGAGGAAGGTTTTGATTTCGTCCGTGGCGACCTTGAGTGCCTGGTCTTTGGGATAACCGTAGATCCCGCTCGAAATCAGCGGGAAAGCGATGCTTTCACATTGCTGCTCGACCGCGCGCAGCAGACTGTTGCGGTAACAGGCGCGCAGCTGTGACTCCTCGCCGTGCTGGCCGCCATGGTAAACGGGGCCTGCTGTGTGGATGACAGATCTGGCCGGCAGCCGGAATCCTGGAGTGATGACAGCCTCGCCAGTCTGGATCGGGGCGAGCTTGTCGCAAGCTGACTGCAGCTCGGCTGGCCCGGCAGCCCGGAAAATGGCGCCGCAGACGCCACCGCCCATCTGCAGCCCGGTATTGGCGGCATTGACGATGGCATCGACTGGCATTCGGGTGATATCCTGGCGAACGATTGTGAAAGGCATTGATTCACCTCCATGACCGTTGGCGTTTGGCAGATGCGATCTTGATCGGGTGTGGTTCTACTTGACCTGGTAAAATAGCTCGACTTCGCAGGTGTATCTTTGCCGCTTGCCACCCGTGATCTTGCGTACGATGGCAAAACCGGACAGGGAATGGAAATGCCTGGTATCTTCGAAACTGCTGGCATCATGCTGAAAAGAGGGTTCCTTCATCGTCAGCTGCTCAACCATGGCATGCGGGACTTCGCCGACCAGCTTGCCTGCTGCTGTAAAAACCTCAAGGGTTGGCCGGCCGCGGCTGCTGCCCTGAATGATCTTCAACCGGTCGCCTTCCTGAAGATGGGCCAGAATGTGCTGGCTATCTAAATGGGCTGTGTTGACAAGGGTAGCGGTTACACTTTTGTATTGGCTAAAATCGATCAAGGCCAAGCTCTGGTTGGCCTTGCGTTGCAATTCTGAATCGGACATTAGGAGGTCATAGTAACTCATTGGCACCTTCTGGCTGGATAGATATCGTTTTCATTATTATAGCCTGTATTATAGCCTGTAAGCATGCCAGAGAAAAAGCATTGACATTTGAGCATTCCCCAATTGGCACATGAGCTTTTTGGTAGCTCGAGACACTTGAAAAAGAGAACAAATGTTCTATAATCAATCTCACAAGGTTGATTCTAAGGGCAGGTGAACGACGTGGAACGGATTTTGGTCAAGGTCATTGCCGAGGCTTATGAGGGTCAGATCAGACCCCTCGAGGTGATCGCGCAGGATCAGCGGATTCCGGTCAAACGGATCCTTTCTGCCCAGCTGATCAAGTCCAGAAAAGACTACGACGAGGAGACCGGCATGCGCTTTGTCATCCGCTCCGACCACCGCGACTTCGTCCTGGTCTACGACCAGCGCTGGTGGGTCGAACTGTGAGGGAAGGGGGGGTCAGATGGTGTCACTGGCCTTTCGATGTGCTAAACTGGTCCAAAAAACTGAACGGAAACTGAACGATGAATGAACTGCTCATGCCCATTCTCTTGACTGCAGCCAGTGGCTACCTCCTGGGCAGCATCAACAGCGCCATCCTAGTCTCGCGTTGGCTCAAAGGCCAGGACATTCGCCAGTTTGGCAGCGGCAATGCTGGTGTGACCAACATGTATCGTGTCTATGGCAGGACCCCGGCATACTTGACAGTCCTGGGCGATTTTGGCAAAGCAGCCCTGGCCGTGCTTTTAGCCCGCCTGATCTTCCGTCTGTTCGGGAGTGACATGGATTTTGACCCTGGCTATCTGGCTGGATTGCTGGCATTGATTGGCCACATTTTCCCCGTCTATTTTGGTTTTCGCGGCGGCAAAGGTGTCATGCCGTTGATTGGCGTCCTTTGTCTGGTCAATTGGCTTGCTTTTCTGATCGTTGCTGTGATCACTGTGCCGCTGGTCCTGCTGTCGCGCAAAATGTCGCTTGGCTCGGTGGTCGGATCGATCACCCTGCCATTTGCTACGTATGGGTTGGCTATAGTAAAAAACCAGGATCCGCTGGCGGCCACTGGTTTTGTGACTGCATACGCGATCCTGGTCCTGGTTGCACACCGGGGAAATATCCAGCGGCTGATCAAGGGCACGGAGCAGCCCTTTTCTACGAAAAAATCCTAAAGCTGATAGGATGCTGTTGTTTGTGACAGACTCGCAGGTCCACTCTCACATCTAACTGCCGGGAGCTGAGACAGCAATGATTCAGGCCTTGGGAAACCAGGGGATGAACTTGCTGGTCCGGCGCTTGTAGTCTTCCCAGTCCGGACGGCCTGCGTATTTCTTTTCCAGCATTGGCACTCCGGAGATGTAGAGCAGGAACACGGTGATCAAGAGGGGGCTCACGATCAGCCAGAAATTGCGTCCGCCGCTGATGGCCATCAGGAAAATCCCCCACCACTGCACCGCTTCACCGAAATAATTAGGATGCCGACTGTAGCGCCAGAGCCCGGTTTCGATCAGCTTGCCTTTGTTTTGCGGGTCAGCTTTGAATTGCTTCAGTTGCCAGTCGCCGACTGATTCGAAAAAGAAACCGACCAGCCAGACGGCGACGCCAATGCTGGCGAGCGGACTCCAGCCGGCAAGATCCTGAAGGTTGGCGGTGATGGTGGTCCAGTTGATCAGGAAATTGAGGACCAGCTGGAGCAGATAGATCTGGACAAACATGCGCAGGTAGAAAGTGGCAGGATTCCAGCTCGCGCGCATGTTGGCGTAGCGGAAATCCTCTGGCTTGCCGAGGTTGCGGCGTGCCAGGTAATAGGTCAGGCGCAAGCCCCAGATTGTGACCAGGATCGTCATCACAAGTGGGACCGTGCCTTGCGGCTTGCCGAACCAGAAGGAAAACCAGGCCGAAAACACAAAGCCCAGGCCCCAGGCGATATCGATCAGGCCATTGTTTTTCTGGCTCTGGGCGATGATGAAGGTGACGATAAAAAAGACCAGCAGGGCGAGGAGAATGATCAACGTGTCGTTCATGGTCAGGCCCTTTCAGTTTCGAGGTAAGCAGCGGCGATGCTGCCGCGACCAGCAAACAGGGTGACCGCAGATGAAATCTTAGTGATGTAGAGCGGTGCTTTGCCGGTCAGACGCTGCATTTCTACCTGCAAGGCCTCGGCCCGCTCCGGTGCATCAGCATGGACGATGACATAGTCACCAATCGGTTTGCCGCGCAAGGACTTGATCAGGTTTTTCCAGTTGCGTTTTTCTGAAAAGGCTACGCCCTTGATCGTACCCTTGCCTTCCGGATCGATCGTGATCAAGGGCTTGAATTTGAGCTTGATCAAAAGATCACCTATCAGTACTCATTTATGAGACCCGCAATTTAAGCAGTCTGAGCTACGCCAACTTATCAAGCAAAGCTATCATATCCAGAGGGATGGACATCTCGAGGATTTCATCATCCTGTTTAACCTCAATAAGCCTGTCTCCCAATTGCGTGCGAGTGCAGTCAGGCGCATCTGTCACACGCACCAACCTGCTGGCAGCTTTCTTGAAATGCAGAACACCGTTATGTGTCATGAGTCCAACCATCATTCCGACAACCTTTTCATCTTTAGGTAACTTCCAGGTAATCACACCATACCCATAACGTCCCTGTTGCGGGAACAATGTCGGATTAATACGTTTTGCTCGCCCACGATTGGATACCAGCAGGATCTCTCCGCGCCGTGATACCACACCTGCCCCGATGACCTCATCATCATCACGGAACTTCATGCCATTGACACCAGCTGCGACCAAACCCATTGAGCGTGCTTCCTCTTCGTTGAAACGGATCCCCATGCCGTTTTTCGTTGTAAGGAGGATATCCTCCTCACCCTTTGTAAACATCAAGGCGCAAAGGGAATCACCCTCATTGATACGTGTTAACGTAAATAAATTCGCAGAAGGTCCTGGGAGATCACTGAGCAAAGAACGTTTGACCATCCCATAACGGGAAACAGTGACAACATAACCATCTTCCTCCGAGGTATCAGTTGGCAATGAAAAAAGAGTCTTTAATTTGTGACCAGTCGCAAATGGCGCAATTGCTGAAACTAAGGGACCTTTTTCTGGCTCATCTGCTATCGGAATAGCATGTGCTGAGAGTGCGGCAGTCTCCCCATTTTCTGCCACGATATAAACCGTTTGATGTGTCGTTGTGCGCAACAGCATCTTGGGAGCACCCAAACCCCACTGCCGAAAACTTTTATCGCTGTTTGTTCGGGCGATATGGTTATCTTGCGAAATCCCTACCCACACTTCCTCTTCAGGCATGACATCGGCGGTTGTCACCAGGTCAAAAGCTGTCTCACCTTCTCTCATTTGGATAATCTGTGTTCGTCGAGGATCTGCGTAATGCTCGCGCACTTCCTTAAGCTCATCAATGACCACCTCGCGCATTTTCTTCGGAGAACGCAACAAACCTTCCAGCTCCCTTATCCGTTTTGAAACCTGTTTGAATTCATCTTCGATCTTTTTACGTTCCAAAGCCGCCAGCCGGCGTAATGGCATATCCAGGATCGCTTGTGCCTGAATTTCGTCGAGTTTGAATTTGCGCATGAGATTTGTGCGCGCTGTCTCAACCCGATACGATCGGCGAATGGTATCAATGACCTCATCCAAGTCCTCAAGCGCAATTAAATAGGCTTTAAGAATATGCAAGCGTTCTTTTGATTTCCTAAGTTCATATTCGCTGCGTCGTTTAACAACTTCCAAACGATGATCAAGAAAGACTTTAAGCGCTTGCTTAAGATTTAATTTATGGGGTTGACCTTTGACCAGTGCCAAGATATTGATCCCAAAAGTTCCCTGCATCGTTGTGCGTTTATACAGGGTTTTTAAGATAGT